>ULIZ01033848.1_pt1 | contig 15554 bp, 14 predicted proteins | sample 1950601 | NCBI WGS metagenome assembly ULIZ01 (sample SAMEA4835456, study PRJEB28245) | human gut metagenome | biome: gut microbiome; material: fecal sample | place: Denmark | collected 2008 | reverse complement strand
GTCTTAAATTTATTTAGTGGACACTAGTGAACATGCATATCAAATTATAAGGCAAGACCTTGCAGCGGATTTACTACAAAGAGTTCTTGAGCAAACCCCACAACGTTTTGAACAAATCGTGGTAGATTTGTTATTGGCAATGGGTTATGGAGGTTCTTTGGATGATGCTGGAATGGTAACTAAATCATCTCATGATGATGGAATAGATGGTATAATAAAAGAAGATAAACTAGGATTAGATAGAATATACATTCAAGCAAAGAGATATGCAAAAGGGAATGTTATTGGTAAACCTATGTTGCATACATTTACAGGAGCATTAGATGAAAAGAAAGCAAATAAAGGCGTTTTTATAACAACAAGCTCTTTTTCAAATGAAGCAAGAAAATATGCAGAAGAAAAGGCTAGCAAGAAGATAGTTCTCATTGATGGTGAGGAGCTTGCTCGTTATATGATAGAGTACAATATTGGTGTTAGCACAAAGCATATTTATAAGATAAAACGTATAGATACCGATTATTTTGATGATAGCGAAAATGGAATATAAGAAATATAATGTATTAGACTTGTTTTGTGGATGCGGTGGGCTTTCCCTTGGTTTTGAGGAAGCTGGCTATAACGTGTTATTGGGCATTGATATATGGAAAGATGCCCTAAAAACATACGCATATAATCATAAGCATAGCAATACATTGTGTGCTGATATGTCAACACTCTGTGGTGAGGACTTAAAAGAAATAATTGGCGATAATAAAGTAGATGTCATCATTGGTGGTCCTCCATGCCAAGGATTTTCCATAGCGGGAAAACGGATTGTTGACGACGACAGGAACAAACTGTACAAGGGATTTGTTAGAATGGTGGAATATTTCAAGCCAAGAGCCTTTGTTATGGAAAACGTACCGAATATACTTTCAATAGGTGACGGCGCGGTAAGAAAGTCTATCGTCTGTGATTTTGAGAAGCTTGGCTATACTGTAGAGAACAAAGTCTTGACTGCTTCCGACTATGGCGTTCCACAAAATAGAAAACGTGCAGTTTTTGTTGGATTGAGGGAAGGTGCTTTTGATTTTGACATACCTATGGTTGCAGAAAAGGTAACCACAGAAGAAGCCTTGTCCGATTTACCGGAGCAAAGTGTTGAGGATGGCGCCAAGTATGCAGTAGAGAGTTGTTCTGTGTACCAAAAACTCATGCGTAGAAATAGTATGGGAGTTTACAACCATGAGGTGACGCAACACAATGAGCAGACTGTAAGAATAATTTCAATGGTTCCAGATGGCGGAAATTACAAAGATTTGCCAAAGGAATTGCAAGAGACCCGTAAAGTTCATATAGCATGGACTAGACTGAACAGTCAACGTCCAAGCATTACAATAGATACAGGACATCGGCATCATTTCCATTACAAATGGAATCGTGTCCCAACAGTAAGAGAAAGTGCGAGAATACAATCATTCCCAGATGATTTTATATTTTTGTGCAGTAAAACGAGTCAGTACAAGCAAGTGGGTAATGCTGTTCCTCCACTAATGGCAAAAGCAATAGCAGAACAATTAAAGAAGCAGTTATAATGGCAGAGCAAAAAAATAAATACTATAGAATCCCTGATGATGATTGGTTTAGAATACATTTTGTAAGACCACGATTCAAGAGCAATATTGAAAATGTATTGCTCTATATGGCAAATGAATGTTGCCGAATTCCAACGTGCTCATGTGGCGAGTACAGAAAGCGTTATTTTGACGCAATAAAAATGTTTCCTGGAAACATTGATATGAAGAAGAAAACGCTTGAAAATTGGAGAACAGAGATTCCGGCATTGTTCGGATTCTCTACGGAAGATAAGGATGCTGATGTAACAGAAACATCCAGTATGGCTACATTCCTTCACGAGAATCAGGATTTGACCCAATTCCTGCGTATTTTCTTGTATTCCTTTCAATTCCCAGGTGGACACATGAAGGGAAAAGATGTAAAGGAAATAATAGAACATGGCATAAAGTTTAAGCCTGCACGTACAATAGTCCAAGTTCTGATGGCAGGAAATCGTGCTCTCAGCGAGAGTGGCAAGGACAAAGAAATGTCATTGTCGGCAGAAGAAGCAACATATTGCATATTTAATGATCTAAGAGTTACAACAGGCAAAGTCTCTGCAGATGATATTGCAAATAATGTCTTAGAAAATAGAAAACTAAGAATGAAATACTATAACCCCCAAGACGAACAAAGCTATTCTCTAACAGGTTCTGCAAGAACTAAGGTGGATATGACCAGATATGCAGGGGATATCCTTGATTACATGGAAATAGCAAATCTTTTGGTTAAGAGAAATGGCTATTATTATCTGAAGGGAAATGAATTTGCTGCTTTGAACACATTTGCAGACGACACAACATGGTTTAATGGATATGATAGCATGTATGGTAGAAAAGACCTGATTACAGCAGATATATCAAAGGTAGAGCCTGCATGGTTTGATTATGTTCAAGAATCTATGAAACCAGATTTATTCAAGTCTGACATTCAAACTGTTTTTGAAAATGCAGGTGAAGTTGATGTGGTTGTTGAAACAAGAATTAAAGATGTGGTTACTTCAGGGGATAGAACGACTAAAGACATTGGAAATTTGGGAGAAGCACTTATCTGTGGTCATGAAAAGATGCGTCTAAAGATAAATGGGTATAAAGATTTTGTTCGTCTTGTCCAAATCGTTGACAGTCCATCTTATCATCCAGGATTTGATATTGATAGTTTTGAGGGAGATGGAACTGAAGACCACCGATATATAGAAGTGAAAACAACTGTAAGCAAGAAGAAAATACAGTTGTACGGATTCCATATGTCCACAAATGAATGGCGGGTTGCTAACACGATAAAAGAACATTATTGTGTTTATCGTCTGATGCTCAGTGAAGAAGACCGGATATTGTATATACTTAGAAATCCGGTTGCACTTTATAAAGAGGATAAGATTGAAGCTGAGCCTCGTAATGGTATGGATATTTCTTTTTCTACAGAAGCATTTGGTAAAACAGAATTATTGACATGGAAAGAATAAGAGTTGCATCACTTTTTTGTGGTTGTGGGGGAATGGATTTAGGTGTGATAGGTGGATTTTCATACTTAGATAAAGAGTATGGTGAAAATCCATTTGACATTGTCTATTCTGTAGACAATGATGAATATTGCACTAAGATTTATAATGAAAATTTTAGCCATAAGTGTATAGTTGAAGATGTCAGAAATATAGAAATAGATAAAATTCCTCAATTTGATATGCTTATTGGTGGTTTCCCTTGCCAGTCATTCTCTATATCTGCCCAGAATCCACCTCGCTTAGGGTATAAGGATGAACGGGGAATGCTGTTCTTTGAGATGGTGAAAATTCTCAAAGAACGTCAACCTCGTTTCTTTATTGCCGAGAATGTAAAAGGTATTATGTCTGCTAATAGCGGTAAAGCTTTTCCTATGATTATAAAAGAGTTTTCTGATGCAGGATATAAAGTTACATATAAACTACTAAATGCTTCGGAATATGGCGTGCCTCAAAAGCGTGAACGTGTTATCATTGTAGGATTCAAAAATGAGGAGGATTATTGGAAATTCAAGTTCCCAATGAAATCAAGATTGTCTGAAAGGAAAGTGCTTGGCGATGTGATTATGGAGGATGCCAACAATGACGAAAGTCTGTTTTTCAGTGAAAGAGCTGTAGCTGGTATGATGGCGGTACGTGAGAAAATGAATAAAGGGCGTGCTATGAAATTGGATGAGCCATGCAATACGATAAGTGCACATTTGGCAAAGGTAAGTCTCAATAGCACAGATCCAGTATTTATGGTAGGTGAACGCTACCGTAGATTCTCAACTCGTGAGGCAGCGCGAATTCAATCATTCCCTGATACATTTAAACTCGACTCTGTCTCTCAAGGCCGTCAGTATAAAGCGATAGGGAATGCGGTACCCCCTGTATTGATGTGGCATGTTGTTCGGTCGCTCCAAAAGGTGACAACAGTTCATCAATTGAATTTGGAGGAAGTAAAAGCAGAATATCCAAATAATATTGTAGAAAATAAAAAGGTTGTTGCAATGCCTCAAATTCCATTTGGGGGATGTACTTATAACAAGGATAAAAATGTTTTGATTAGTCTTGTAAAGGCAGACAATATGGAACAATATCTTGACCGTTCCGCAAAAGTGTATTATACAGGAAAAAAATTCCCCTCAACTGTGGCATTAAACAAGTTGTATTATTTCATGCCATACATAAAGCGTAAGGGCGTGAGAGATCTTTATATGATAAAAATTGCACGGGTAGGAACAAAGAAAGAGGTCCATCCCGAATGTGATGATAATGACTTTAGACTTGTATTTGAAATAGAATACGTAGGACAATTCTTTGATGAATACAAACCTGTGCATTTGGATATATGGAGAGCGTTTACAGATACTACGATATCCGAATTGGTAAGTAATTCTCAACATTTGGTTAATGCTTGATTTGGATATGGAATTAAATGATTCAGATATCCAGTCTGTAGCTGTAAACACAGATTGGATTATCTATTTATAACAAATTAAGTGGAGACCAAAAGATAAATATATGAAATAATCTGAAGGAGATGAAAAAGGCTTTTATAAAATAATCGAAGAACTTGAAGAAAGAGGGTTGGAGCCAAATGTAGAGGAGACAGATGAAACAAGTGATTGAAAAAATAAATCGTTATGAGAAAAATACTATTATCAATAATTATGTTGTTTATGGTTTCTATTGTTTGTGTATCACAGACAGGTGAAAACGCTCCTAACAACAGATATAAGTTATATTCAACAGAGAATATCTATACTTTTTTGCAATTAGATACAAGAACAGGAAAAATCAAACTTGTTCAATGGTCGTTAAAAAAGAATGAAGAGTGTGCAATAACTCTGAATGATGTTGATTTGACTTATGGCAGTGCAATAGGGGACAATATAGATAGGTTTGAATTATACCCTACCCAAAACATATATCAATTTATTCTTTTGGATAAAGCGACAGGAGACAAATGGCATGTGCAATGGGGAACAGAAAGCACCAAAAGGTGGATAAGACCTATCGAAGGATAGCTAATCAGTTAATTTCAGATATTGCTCTAGGAAAAAGAACGTGAAGTAAAGATAGTGGTGAAAGTTTTTTTTTCAAAAAGATAGGATGAAAGAAGAGTTTCTGCTTATTCGATTATCAGTTGTAATTTCCTATATATGGGCCGTGTGGGAAGAGGACAAAAGAAAAACCAGATTCCTTAGTTCATACTTCTGAAATACAAAATCCGAGTAAGTCCAGATCTCTGATTTTTGTTCAAGAAATGATTACTATCCGTGCCCAAGTGGGGCAAGCAGCTTGCCCCTGTTGAGAAAGCACCTTGCCCCTGTTGGGCAAGCACCGTGCCCCAAAATGGACAAAAGTATCCATGGAATGAGGCTTTTATGTCAATACAGATAGAACATCCTTTCCATCATCTGCCATTTCTGGTCAGACGTGGCATCGGCGGCACATTCCTGGAACATCGCCACATGGCGTTCCCATTCCTCCTGTCGGGGCAGGGTGGCAAGACGCGCCATCGCCTCGTCCCAGCAGAAGTCAAGCGGAGCGTCAACGATCATCACAAGACGGTTGCCAAGGATGTATATCTCCATCTCCAGTATTCCCACTGCTTTTATTCCCTCTTCTATCTCTCGCCAGAAATGATTCTTGTCGTGAGCCTTGCGGTATTCCTTCATCAGTTCTGAGTCGTCTTTCAGTTGCATGGTCTGTACGAAACGCTTCGTTGGCTGTCCGTACTCCTTGCTCTTGTATCCTTCCGTGTTCATAATAGTATTCTGTTAGTTGTAATTATTCAATGCTTGCATATTAGCTTCTTTATTCACAATAAGGGTGTCATGTAAAGCGGAAGATATGTGATACCATCTTCCACCTTGTAGTCGGCTGCATGCAAAACCGTAGGAGAGGTCATGTATTCTCCAAACTTCTTCATACACTTTGTTATGGAAGACAATGTATAGTTCTTGCCACTTTTTACTTCTATCGGGCGAATATTATGACGTGTTGTCACTTTGTCCTTTTGGAGCAAGAAGTCTATCTCCATACGGTTTTCGGCTTCTTCGGATGACTTACTATAGAAAAAGAGTTTGTTGCCGCTGGCAGTCAGCATTTGTGCCACAATATTCTCAATGAGCATCCCTTCGTTCACCTCAAGTTTTCCAAAGAGCAGTTTCTGATAAATCTCTGACGAGACAATACCCTTTTCGTCAAAAGCGTGACTGATTAATAAGCCCGTATCGTTCATGTAGCACTTCAGAGTGGTACGGTCTTCATTCATCTTCAGTCCGATGTTCGGCTCAGTCGAGTTGTAGCAGATGTTGACAACTCTTGCGTCCTTCAGCCAGAAGAAAGCATCATCCCAATCACGATATTTTGCACCTGGTTTTAGAGCTGACAGACGGAACTTCTTCTCATGCGTTGAAAGTTGAGGAGGAATCTGATCGAAAACAGACACCACCTTGTCGGCAATCTCACTTGCGTAATTGAAGATGTCGTTACGGTAGATGGTCAGCACGTCGCGCTTGGCGGCATCTACGGCATCGAAATCTTTCGTCTCTACATACTTCTTGACGGCTTGTGGCATTCCTCCCACTATCATATAGAGACGAAATACATCCATAGCCTGACGATGGAAAGCCTGTCCCATTGGCTTCTTTTCTGCATACATCTTACGTATCAAGTCCATCAGCATGTCGTTACCAGTGGCCCATAGAAACTCTTCAAAGTCCATTGGGTACATCTGTATAGGGCGCTCTTCGGATGGTAGTACGATGCCCTGCGTATTTTTCTTAATGCTTACCAGCGATCCGGTCTCAATGTAGTCATATCTACCATCTTTCACCAAGAACTTTATGGCAGCTCTCGCCCTAGGACACAGCTGCACCTCGTCAAGAATGATAAGCGACTTGCGTTCGTGTAGCCTCACCTTGTAATGCTGACTCAGATAGAGAAACAGCATATCAAGGTCTTCCAAATAGAGGTCGAACCAGTCTCTGACCATTTGCGGAGCCTTGTTGAAGTCGATGAGAATATATGACTCGTATTCATTCTTGCCGAACTCTTCTACGATATAACTCTTACCTATGCGTCGTGCACCCTCTATGAGCAATGCCACTTCGCCGTTTCTTTTCTCCTTCCAGTCAAGGAGCTGTTTGTATATTTTTCTCTTCATAGTAACGCCTTTTACACCTATTCAAAATATCTATCCCCTATGCGATACACCTTTTTGAGATTTTTGACTGTGCCAATATACACCTTTTTGAGATTTTTAATTGCGCATATATACACCTTTTTGAGATTTATCGCATTGCAAATATACACCTTTTTGAGATTTTTTGCAAGTGTAACGTTGAAAACTTATTGGTGGTGCTATAAGACTGTTATTATTTTGTGACTATATATTTGTTTGTTGCAGAATCTTCATATATTCGTCGTAGGAGATATGCTCGCCGCCCATGGTCTTCAGGTGAGGAGTCTCAAACTGGCAGTCGATGAGCTTGCCGCCATTGTTCTTCATGATGTGTGCCAACTCTATCAGCGCCAGTTTCGAAGCCGACGGCACGAGTGAGAACATGCTCTCACCGAAGAAAGCCGCTCCGATGTTCACACCGTAGAGACCGCCTACGAGCCTGTCGTCCTTGTCCCACACCTCCACGCTGGCAGCGAAGCCCTGTTCGTGTAGCGCCTTGTATGCCTTTATCATATCTTCGCCGAGCCATGCTCCAGCCTCGTTGTAGCGCAGCTGGCTGCAGTTGCTTATCACTCCGTCGAAGTCGCGGTTGATGCTCACGGAGTATTCCTGCTTCCTCATCAGAGTGCGCATGGAGTGGCTCACGTGTATCTTCTCGGGGAATATCACGAAGCGGTCCATGGGACAGTACCACCATATTTCCTTGCAGTCGCGGAAACTGTACCATGGGAATATGCCGTTGCTGTATGCCAGCAGCAGGCGGTCGATGCTCAGGTCGCCGCCCACGGCAAACAGTCCGTCGTCTTCGCCCAGCCTCGGGTCGGGGAAGGCTATTGTGGAGTCTAATCCGAATATCATATTGTCAGGATGCCGTTACGGTTTGTGGGTTATGCATTATCAGCCGACTGGCTTTTTGAACTGTTCCTGACAGCCATCACGCCGTTGTTGAAGTCCACTGCCAGAGTGCTGCCCTTCTTTCTCTTTCCAAACAGAATCTCGCGCATTATCAGCGGTTTCAGTTCGTGGGCAATCACGCGGTCAGCCTCTCTCGCTCCATATTCCTTGGTGAAACACTTCCCGAGCATGTGTTCGAAGGCAGCGTCGCTGATCTTCAGGGTCAGTTCCTTGGCAGCCACCTTGTCCTTCAGTTCCTTCAGCTTCTTGTTGAGGATAAGGCGTGCCATGTTCTTGTCCATCTCGTTGAACACCACGATGTCGCTGAGTCGGTTGATGAACTCCGGCTTGAAAGTCTTCTTCACCTGCTTCATCATCGCCTCACCTTTCGTCACATTTCCCGTGAATCCCACGTTGGCCTGTGCGGCGAACTGTGCTCCGGCGTTTGATGTCATTATGAGGATCACGTTGCGGAAGTCAGCCTTCTGTCCGCGGTTGTCGGTCAGACGGGCATAGTCCATCACCTGCAGCAGTATGTTGTATATGTCGCTGTGAGCTTTCTCAATCTCGTCGAGCAGCAGCACGCAGTTTGGAGTCTTCCTGATGGCGTCGGTGAGCAGACCGCCGTCCTCATATCCCACGTATCCCGCCGGCGAACCGATAAGTTTCGCCACGGCGTGTTTCTCCGTGTATTCCGACATGTCGAAGCGCACGAGCTCCACTCCGAGCACTTTTGAGAGCATACGTGCCACCTCCGTCTTTCCCACTCCCGTAGGACCGACGAAGAGCAGCGAGGCGAGCGGTTTGTCGTCTTCGGTGAGACCTGCCTTAGCCATCATCACCGCCTCCGTCACTTCGTCAATCGCCTTGTCCTGCCCGTAGATGCTTTCGAGCATCCTCTCGCGCAGGGTCATCAGCGCCCCGTTGTCCTCCTCCTTGAGAGCCGTAGCCTGAATCTTGCACACCTTGACGAGGATGTCGTCGATGAGGCTTTTCGTCACCCACGACCGGCGGCGGTTCTCCACTGGGTGTACCTCCAGATAAGCCCCCGCCTCGTCGAGAAGGTCGATTGCCTTGTCGGGCAGGCAGCGTCCTGATATATGCTTCGCACTGGCTGTCACGGCATATTCCAGAGCCTCCTTGCGATACGACACATTGTGGTATTTCTGCAGGCTCGGCTGCAGGCCGGTGACTATCTTTATCGCCTCCTCAACCGAAGGCTCCTTGATGTCGATGGTCTGGAAACGGCGTGTCACTGCACCGTCCTTGAGCATCTTGCGGTTGTATTCCTCATGCGTGGTGGCACCCACGAAGCATATTGCGCCGCTCTCAAGATAAGGCTTGAGGATGTTGGACGCGTCGGGACCACCGTCGCTGCCTCTGCCGGCGCCGATGATGTTGTGTATCTCGTCGAGATAGAGTATGGATTTCTCCTTACTCGCACCGTCGAGGATCAGTTTCAGACGCTTTTCGAAGTCGCCCCTGAACTGTGCTCCGGCGAGCAGCTGTCCCATGTCCATGCCGTATATCGTGGCACCCTTCAGCCTGTCGGGCACCTGCCCCTTGTTTATCAGGTTTGCCAGTCCGTATATCAATGCCGTCTTGCCTACGCCTGGATCGCCCACGTGCAGAGGGTTGTTCTTCTCCATCCGGCATATCACCTGTATCGTCCTGTCCAGCTCCTTCTCTCTGCCTATCAGCGGCGTGTGGGTCTTGGCAACTTCAGAAATGTTGGTCACAAGACTCTTCCAGTCTTCCGGACTCGTGAACGGCATCGGCTGGCCGTCGTCGTCAAACATATCATCGTCGTCGTCGAGGTCATCATCGTCGAGGTCGGGAGTGTCGTCTTCATATTCCAGAAACTGCGGATATGCTTCGGTTAGGTATTCCATGAATTCGCTCTCATGGTCTTCTATCGCGGTGTCAAGTATATAGGCAGCCATAGAGTCCTGCAGATTGGCGAGTGCCACAATGTATTCTCTCACGCCGGCGAATTCTTTCTTGAATCTCTTGGCTATGGTGCATGCGTTTTGTACCAGGTCAGTAAACTGTGCCGACGGAACGGGCACCTGGTATTTGCCAAACTTCTTGTCCTGGTCTTTGAGATATTTTGTGAGTCTTGCATGCAGCTTGTTGTAGTCCACTCTGCTCTTCTGAAGAGCCAGCTTGAACGGCTCCTGCTGTATCAGTCCCATCAGCAGATGCTCCGGCATTATGTATTCGTGTGCCATGCTTACGGCAATGTCCAATGCCGTCTCCACCGCTTTGTTTATGCTATGTGAGTTTCTTAATTCCATACTTTCCTTCTTTCTGTTTCCGTTTTGTCTTGTCTTTTGTGCCAAGTCTTAAACCCGAATCGGTCATTAGGCCGTTTATAGAATTATTTAATGACTGCTTGCAGTCTTTTGTTTTTTATAAGGCGTCTTTTGTCTGTTTTTAATTCGCAATAGCTCGCTATTACTCATTAAAAGCCAAACAAAATCCACTCTTCTAAAAAAGCAAAATCCAAGCAAGCCCTAATGGCCGATTTGGGTTAAATTCTTCTGCTCTCCGTATCATTCCGGTTCGTATGTGGTCTTGAGCGGAAAGCCCTTCTCCTGTGCCATCAGAGTGACGGTGCGCACCTTCGTTCGTGCCATGTCGTAGGTGTAGACACCTATCATAGCCGAACCTTCGTGGTGTATCTTCAGCATCAGCTGTTCTGCGTCATCGGGAGTTCTATGGAATATCTCTATCAGCACCTTGATTACGAATTCCATCGTCGTGATGTTGTCATTGTGCATCGTCACTTTGTACATCCGGGGTTTCTTGTATCTTGTCTTTTGTCTTATGTCTGATTGTTGCTGTGGCATAATTGTATGGGTATTGATTATTTGATATTGTTTCTCTCTGTTCCGCCTTCCGTCAGAACTTGAACATCAGCTTGAACCTCACTCCCTGTTTGTGAGCCGTAGGCAGGTCGAGATAGTTGAGGCGTCTCACGTACTGCACGCTGAGCACCTTGAAGATGTTGCTCACTCCAGCCACGATTTCCACATAGGGCTTGTTCTTGTCCATCAGGTGGGCACCGTCGGGGAATTGCATCAGCTGCGTGTTGCCTATATTACAGGCAGAGTATGGGTTGTTCTTCTCTGTCAGGTTACCCCACAGACATTTCACTCCTATATACTCCCTCCACTTGAGCTTCTTGATGAACGGGATGCGGTTAAGTATCTTGCCGTTCATGTTCCACCACACGTCGATGCTGGCATAGCGGTCGTTCAGGAACTCCATGTTGTTGATGAGGTTGAACGTGCCGTATTGTGCGAGATACGACAGGTTGGCGGCTGGCATGATTAGCAGCGGGAACGGCACCTTGTTCCATTGTATTCCGCCTCTGAGGTCAACGTTCAGGTCGCCCCAGCTGTTCATCCAGAAGCGCTTGTATATCGTGGCTTCGGTGAAGTTATAGTTGTAGTCGCCTCCCAGCACCCCCTTCACTCCCATCGTGTGGGAGATGGTGAAGACAGGAGCCTCGCGGTTGACCGACACTCTGTTCTGCTTTGTGTTCACCACCGTTTCGCCCGGTGCATATCTCAGCATCACCGAGGCCTCCGTGGTGCGTATCTTCCATGGCTCTGCCGGAGCCACGCCGTTTGCCGACAGCGGTATGAACTTCAGGTCGCCGCACGCCTCATTCTCTTCGGTCTTCAGCTTCGCCATCGCCTTCAGTCCGCCATACCATTCGTATTCGAAGGCGAGCTGCTGTCTGTTGTAGAACATCATCTCCTTCACCTTAGTCCACTTCAGCGATGTGAACACGTTGTCCTTGTCGGTAATAAGGAATTTGTCCGACGGTGAGCATACGTCATGCGACGACGACAGTGTCAGCGTGCGCTTCGGGTATTCGTGGGGCAGATACTGCTTGGCGTTGAACGAATAGGTGAGGTCGGCATTATAGTAGTTCTTCCTGCTGCCCCAGCCGTGGGCGTAGTAGCCCTTCAAGAACCAGTGCCTGTTCAGGTTTGCCGTAGTCTGTCCGCTGAGTCGCGTTCTCGTTCCGTCAACGAAGTTGCTCGTGATCATCGTGTTTATCGGTCCGATGTCGAATTTGCTCGGTGTCTGCTGCGATCCCGTCTCCACGAAATTCTCTATCGCCACCTTGAGGGCGAAGAGAGCGTATTTGAAGTTGCGCGAGTTCTCTATGTCGCGCAGAAACTGCGGCATCCTCGCCTCCGACCTCGTCAGCGGCACCATTCTCACCTGCTGCCAGAACATCCTGTCGCGGATCTTGGCGTCGGGCTGGTATATCTCCTTCTGCTTCCCTTTGAAATGTTTCGCCGGTATGGAGTCGAAAAGATAGTCTGTCATCCGCGTGTTTCTTATCACTATCGCCTTGGTGAGTACGCTGAGCAGTGACAGCTCCGCCACCATGTCGTCTTGCGTCAGCACCCATTCGCCGTTGTCCAGCTTGGTGTAAGCCTGCTGTATCTGCATGCCCTCCACGAAGTTCACTCCCGACTTGGAAGGTAGCGTCAGATGGCAGCGCTTCACGTGGAGCGTGGAGTCCTTCACAATCCACAGTTCGCCGGAGAATCCGAAGTCCTGTTGGTTGTTGGGCAGGAACTGCAGATGGAAACACGAGTCGCGCTCCACCTTCACCGTGTCTACGATATAGTAGCGGTAGAACTGTATGGCGTCTTTTCCTATCGGACTGGTGAAGCGTGCCTGCAGCAGTCGTATCTGGTCGTCGTAGATGTTCACGTTGCTGAACACGTCTTTCATCACTGTGCCCATCACCTCGCCGGTCTGTATGAACTTGTTCACGCCGTCCATATGCTGTCCCACGATGATTGTCTTTTCCGAATGAGGGTCCTTGCGGTATATCTGCCGCGAGATGGTCTCGTCAACCATTACCGGCATTATCAGCTTGTTGTTGTATGGGCAAGCCTCCACCTGGTTCACCATCCAGTTGGTCTTCTTCGTGCCCTTCCTTTCCAGTTCCTTCGGCGAGATGTCGTTCACCGCCAGTGTCAGCTTCTGGTATTTGGCATATTGGAAGAAGTCGTGATTTTCTATGTCGGTGCGCTTCTTGGCTGCTATCACCCGTCGCATCAGTGCCACGGCAGGGTTTTCCTTTCTCTTGTATCTCTTGCGCTTTGACTTCACCGTCACTCCCGACAGACTCTTGGTGTCGGGCTTCAGCGTGATGCGCATGTGGTTGGGAGAGTTGGTGCCTATGAGCAGTTTGAGGTCATGATAGCCCACGGCGCTGAATGTGGCATACCAGCCGTCGTGCTTCTCTATTGTGAACCGACCTCCATTGTCACTCACATACGATTTGCCGTGCCCCTTATACCTGATGCTGGCAAGGGGTATGCTGTCGCCGGTGGCCTCGTCAACGATGACACCGGTGATCTGCTGTGCGCTCGCCATGAGGGTGGAGAGCAGCAGCAATATGAATAATGATTTCAGTCTTTTCATTTCTCTCTTGATTTTCAGAATTGTATCCCTATGCAGTCTTCATCAGACAAAGGTGAGCTTCTTCGCCCGTCATTCCGCCAGCGACAGAATCTCCTTCAGACTCCCTATCACCTTGTCGGCAACGGGATTCTCCACCACCTCGTCTGTCCATCCTTCGCCTTTGAACCATATCGTGTGGCAACCGATGGAGTGGGAGGGCAGGATGTCCTTGTCGTAGCTGTCGCCGACCACTGCCACCTCTTCGGCTTTCATGCCGAGCCGTTCCACTCCCAGGGCGAAGATGCGGGCGTCGGGTTTCCTTATTCCCACCACTGCCGACTCTATGATGTCGCCGAACAGATGGTCGAGGCTGAACTCGCGGAGCACGGTGGCGATATTGCCATAGAAGTTGCTCACGAGCACGAGTGGGTATTTCTTTGCCAATTCCTCCAGCACCAGTGCAGACTCCTTTGTCGTTTGCATGGTCTGCTGATACACGTCGTCGAGGATTCTCTTGAGATATCCTGTGGCGTCGCCCAGATTCCTCTTCTCCTCCAGCCATTGCAGCTGCAGCCTTATCTTAGCCTGCAGTGTGTCGCGGAAGGTGAAGTCGGGTTTCACTATCGGACTGGTGGCAAGCGTGCGCTCGCCGTATACGTAGGCATCTCTGAAATCCTGTTCGCCTACGGGCACTCCGGTTCTCTCATACCCATGCCACAACACCTTTCCCCAGTGGTTGCCCCTGGTGTCGAGCGTACCGCCGTAGTCAAAGATAAATCCTTTAATCCGCATCGTCAGTCCTCCTTGATATCTGTATTGTGGCAGTCTTCTGACTCCTTGTTCTCATCGGATTCCTCCTTGTTCTCGTTTTCCTTCGTTGCTTTAGCCTCGCTGCAGGCTACTATTCTCTGCACCATCTTGTGACAGAGGTTCTCGTGCTCATGGTGCATGTATATATACATAATGTTCATCACCACGATTTCAAACAGCAGATATAGCCATGGCAGGTCTATCAGGCAGGCGATATACAGGGCGATGGCTCTCATGTTGAAGGTGAGCAGGTTGGTGTATTTCATCAGCGGACGGCTGCCGGCAAGAAATTCCTCTTTCAGCGCAGCAGGCAGGTTCAGCGGTGCACCGTAGCGGTTTGTCGCCTCTGCCATCATGAGTTGGAAATTCTTCGTGCGTCGCTCCTGTGTGGCGCAGTATTTGGCGTAGTTGTAATAGAAGGCACGGAAGAAGAGCGCCTTCTTGGGCTGCTCGCGGAAGATCCGCCATTGTTCCTCCGACTTGTCGAGTTCGCTGCCCTCCTTGCCTTTCAGGAAGAACAGGTGTATCTGTCGGTAGTAGTCGGAGAGCAGACATTGCGGCGAATGGCTCATGATGCCTGCCATGAATGCCATCACCCATATCCATGGTCCCCAGGTCACGTCGGTGCCCGGAATCAGTTCGGTCATCATTCTCATTGAGAGAGCGAAATACACGCAGAAGAATGTAACGTCGGCTGAGAAGCCGTCGAGCACTCGTCCCACGAGTGTCTTCTTTCCTGTCAGTCGTGCCAGCTGTCCGTCGGTGGAGTCGCAGAAGTTGCTCAGCATCATCAGCACCACTCCCCAGATGTTATATTCCAGTTCGCTATGCCAGAACATCCATCCTGCCGCTGCTCCGAGTATCATGCCGAGTATCGTTATCACCGTTGGGTGAACTCCGAGGCGTTTCCACAGCAGTGTGAACACCAGTCCTATAGGTCGTGTGAAATACACGTCCAGCCATTCTTCCGTATCTTTAGATTTCATTGATGCCTTGAGCATCTCCTTAAATGTTGCCATGTCGTTTGTTTTGTTTGTTTTATTAATTGAAAATCCTCAGCAACCTTATTAGCCATTGCTGTCTTATCAGTAGCCTTCACCTTCCATTGCTATCTGTCCCTCCCCTACGGGGGAG
>ULIZ01004815.1_pt1 | contig 15684 bp, 11 predicted proteins | sample 1950601 | NCBI WGS metagenome assembly ULIZ01 (sample SAMEA4835456, study PRJEB28245) | human gut metagenome | biome: gut microbiome; material: fecal sample | place: Denmark | collected 2008 | reverse complement strand
GTATTCCTAATAGCGAACAGGGTATGAGCCGCGATTGTTTTGAGGAATACTTGTGTGCTAACACAGGAAAGCCCATTTCTCTTTGTGGTTGCCACAATCCTAACATGGGATATAATGCAGAGATGAAGAATCGCGACGGACGTCTGTTGCAAACAGTATGTTTGCCCGAACCTGGTAGTAAATATGCTCGTTTTTTATATCGTACTACTGGCGGTCAGTTGAAAGGTGGGGCTCCTAATATCTTTTCTATTCTTCCCAACTCGGACACTCGAACCTTCTACGCTGCATCTTGTACCGGATATTCGGTATGTAAGTTTTATAAGGCATCTGAGCACTATGTGGGTAATCATAAAGGTGGCATTGATGCTCCTGTGATGCGTTATGCTGAGGTCTTGTTGATTCGTGCTGAGGCTGGCGCTGAGTTGGGAAAAGATCCCGAATTGGATAAAACCATCAATCAGCTTCGTGCTCGTGTAGGATTTACTTTTAAGTTGGGAGCTGATCCGATAGCTGATCCGGATTTGATTGCTAAATATCCAAATGTGAAAGGTGATAACGCTAACTTGATTCGTGAAATCCGTCGCGAACGTCGCATTGAGTTGTTTGCCGAAGGTTATCGTTGGGATGACGTTTGTCGTTGGAATGTAGGCGAGGTCGTATTTAACCGTGTGCGTCGTGGTGCTAAGATGGACCCCAACTTGTACTCTGCCGATGAGATAAAGACTATTAAAGATCAAGTAGGATTCGATGCTGATGGCTTTATTACTCCTTACGCTAAGCGAGTTACTTATAGTATGAATTTTACGGCTAAAAATTACCTTTACAACATTCCGTTGGACGAAATATCATTGAACCCGAATCTTCTTCCTCAAAATCCGGGTTGGGAATAAGTAGTTAATTACTGTAAATGAAAAGATAATGGAAAATATGAAATACACTATGTCATACATTGCGAAGAATTTTCGAGTAGCATTGATGCTGTCACTCATGATGTTATTGTGCAGCTGTTCTAGTGAAGATAAATTGGAGTTTCACAAAGGAGCCACGCTTCCCATTATGCAAGGAATAGCCGATAATGTGCCTTACATTCAGTCGGTAGAAAAAGAATTAACTTACGACTTGTATGATGGGGTACGCATTACCGATGTTGCCTTTACCTATTGCGCTAAACCTACACGCATGATTATTGCTGAAGTAGATTTGAACAAGAATGTGACCATAGTTACCTCTACGCCTGATAATAAACCGGAGGTAGGTAAAATTCTGCAACAGGTAGCTGTGCAGGCCGAGAAAGCAGAAGCATCCGGACGCAAAGTGATTTTGGGAACTAATGGCGACTTCTATTCTAAGAAAAATGATCTTTGGATTCCTGGTGGGCTATTCTACAAAGACGGTGTAGCCATCAAGACTGAAATAGGTTGGGAGGCTGATCATGTATTCTATATGCTCAAAGACGGTACGGCACATATTACTTCTGTTCCAGAGTTTAAATTAGTAGAGCGAGATGTGGTGCATGCTATTGGTGGTTGGCAAAGAATGGTGCAAGACGGTGAGGTTGTGAAGAACTTTACCGTAAATGACAACGCCATGCAATTCCATCCACGTACCTTTGTTGGTGTATCTGCTGACAATCTCAAGGTTTATTTATTTGTTGTTGATGGTCGTCAGCCCGAATACTCTAACGGTATGCGTCTTGAAGACATGATGTTACTCTGTCAAGGTGCTGGTTGTTACCAAGCGTTCAATATGGATGGCGGTGGTTCTACCACTATGGTACGTCGGGTGGAAAATGGCAGTTCAGTGTCATTTGAGGTAATGAATCAACCTTCAGACAATCCTGCCAGATCGGTGATAAACGGCTTACAAGTTATTGAAAAAACTAATTAAAAAAACGGAATGGTATGAATACATATAATATGAAATTCCATGCTTGGTTTAGCGGAGTGATGGGGTTGCTCTTGGTAGTTTTCATAGCTTCGTGCGATAACTCCGATTTGATACGTCGCGTTGAACCAACTCTTGAAATTCAAGATGAATTGTTGATGGGTCCTGTCGCTTCTCGCCAAGTAATTGATTTACATTCTTCGTATCCATGGTTTGCCGAAGCTTCCGCTTCATGGATTAAACTGAAACGTTATCGTGGGCAGGCTTTGTTGTCCGACTCTATAGTGGCCGAAATCGAAGAGAACCCGGAGATGGCATTGCGCGAAGGCTGGATTGAGATTCGTTTGATGGATCAAATGTCGAAACGAATTGTTGTGAAACAAAACGGTCGTGGTTCATTGATTACGTTATCTAAGGATGTACTTTACTTTAATATTAATGGTGGTGAAGCTGTATTGGATGTAGTGACCGATCTTGAATGGGATGTAGAAGAGGAACAGATTGGTGGATTTACCTTTAAGAAAGTAGACGATACTCATTTGAAAGTTAAAGTTGCTAAGAACACCACTGGGACCGAAATAAGAAAGAATGTTATTTTATCAGACACTGGTAAAACAACAGAAACTAAATTGACAATTGTTCAGACCAATGTGGAAAAGATGTTGTCTATTTCTTTATCCGAAACAGAGAAAAATATGATTACTGACAAAAAAAGAATGCAATTTAATATTCCGGCCTCTTTGAATATACAATTTGATTGTAAGGTTTCTCATTCTTGGATTCATGTGGGTGAACTTCCTGAGTTTAGCGGTGATATTGTGCAAGATGTAAGCATTCCTATCGAACTGGATGCTAACGACGGATTTGAAGACAGAACAGGATATGTAGTTATAAAGAATCAGGGCGATGCGGTAGAAGTATCGGATACTATCTATGTTACTCAGCGTATCTACAGTCAGATTGTTTATGTGAAAGCCGGATCCAATGGTGATGGATCTAGCTGGGAGAGAGCGTTTGGCACTATCGAAGAAGGTCTGTCAGCCTGTGCTCACTATGGTGATATGCAAATGTGGGTAGCTGCAGGTGATTATTATTTGAAAAATTGGACCGAGTTTAAGAAGGTGAATTTCTACGGTGGTTTTGAAGGAAAAGAAACTACAGTGGCTGAACGTACCATGAAGCGTAAATCTATTCTTCATGCTGCACCGTCTAATGTCTGGCCTTCTGTTTACATGTATAAATTGACAGAAGGTACAACACGTGTTGTTGATGGTTTTGAATTTGTAGACTCTAAGGGAAAACAAGGTGAAGGCGCTTTGGTAGCTTATGAGTATTGGATGATTAGAAACTGTGTGGTGAGAAATAATAATTGCGTCCGTGATGCTGGTGGCGCATATTTCTTGTGTACATTGATTAACTGTGTGATACGTGATAATGAAACATTAAGTACATCTTCTACAATGAATGTTCAACAAAGCACTTGTCTATATAATGTGACTGTGGTCAACAATAGAAGTGCTGGTAGTAGTGCCGGTGTTCGTTTAGGTTCTGGTACCTGCCAGATGGTGAATTGCGTGGTATGGGGTAATGTTCATACTAAAGGTGATTTACACAGTGGCTATTTGGAGCAGAACAAGGCTGCTATTTTTAAGAATTGTGCTATTCAAGGCGGATGGATTTATAATGGTGGAAATACTCCTCAAGTTTCTAATTGTATTAATCTGAATACGGATAATGCCGCTACCGATGGTCCTCAATTTGCTGATGTAGCAGGTAAGAACTATCAGCCCACAGAGAACTCTCCGTTGGTTGATGCTGGTTTGAACTCTGTGGTAAAAGATTGGAACTTGCTACTTGATATTCAAGGAGGTGCTCGTATATCAAACGCTGGAATTGATATCGGTGCATTTGAGTGGCAAGCCAATAAATAAAATATAGTGTAATATAGAAAGCAATTCTCTATAATTCATAATAAAGAATTGCTTTCTTTATTTGTTTACCTGATTAAATATATTATGAAAAGTAAATTCTTAACAATAAAGTTTATATTGGGAGTACTGATATTATCTTTTAGTAGTGCTTGTTCTAGTAGTAATCCAGAAGAGGCTATGCCACAAACTGCCATAGGACGGCAATGGGTTGAATCAGGTCTGGTCAATGACATGATTTTAGATAGCGTGAGTGTAGTGCGTGATGGGATAAAACTTAACGAATTGGCTTTTAAAACGTTTGGATAGTCTCAGCATATTTTTGTGGTTACCATCGACTTGTATAAACTTACTATGTATTTGTGGTGGACGGTCGTCGAAAAGACTCTTTCTTTGCGTTGGGACTTACTTTGCCCCATCTGGCTACCATTATGAAGGCTGTGGGATGTTATAACGCTATCAACCTTAACGGAGGAGGGGCGACCACGCTTATAATCCGAAAAGTGAATGATGTTGGGAAGCCGACTTTCCCTATTTGAATACACCGTCCGATGATCTGGTACCACGTAAGATAACCAACAGTATGTTGATTATAGAAAAGAAGTAACTGTGTAATGCCGATTTAAGTAGGGATATTCAGTAAATGTCCCTAAATAAAGGAATGCAAGTCAATAAAAGGAAAATATGAACAACTTGTGATATTATATGAATACGCCTACGCGGTGACTAATCAGTAACTTTGCAACTGTATAATAATACAGGTATGAAAAGAATATTGTTCACTTTTTCCTTGACACTTCTTGTTGGATATACTACGGCGCAAGAAACATTGTCATTGAGTCAATGTCTGCAGATGGGCATTGAACGAAATCTAAATTTAAAGACTTACGAGGGTAACGTGCTTAAGGGTAAGCACAATATCAGCGAAAACCGCTCTAGACTGTTGCCGCAAATTAATATAGGCGCAGGACTGAACGACAATTTCACCCCTCCAGTATCAGTAACCGACGGATCGGCATACGGCAAACCGTATAATGTAACCAAGACGCTGCAATATAACTCGTCGGCAAGTATTCAACTGCAGATGCCGCTCTACAGCCAGACGGCGCTTACGGCATTGAGCATATCAAAGACTCTTGACCAACTCAACACTCTTTCGTACACCAAGGCTAAAGAGGACCTCATTGTACAGATAAGCAAGATGTATTATCTGGCACAAAACACTGAGGAGCAAATCGGTATCATCAAGGATAATATAAAGCGACTTGAAGAACTGCGCGATATCACTCAGGCTTTCCACGACAACGACATGGCACTTAGCGTAGACGTGAAGCGCGTAAACGTAAACCTTGAAAACCTCAGCGTACAGTACGATAACGCCAAGGCAATGCTCACTCAACAATATAATATGCTGAAGTATGTAATAGACTATCCTGCCGATAAAGATATCGTTGTAGAAAAGGCCGACATAGAGAAGACCGACATGGCAAACCTGAACGGACTGGACGAGAATCTATCTGAACTTCAGTTGCTAAGACAGCAGCAAACCCTCGCCGAACAGCAGAAAAAGCTTGCCAAGAGCGGTTATATGCCAACACTTGCCCTTGTAGGCAACTGGACATACACTGCCTATACCGATAAATTCAAGAACTGGTTCCACTCTGGTGAATCAAATCATTGGTATAAATCGAATGGTATCGGACTGACACTGCGCATCCCTATTTTCGACAGCTTTGAGAAACGTTCTAAAGTAAGAAAGGCGCAAATAGACGTAGACAACGCCAAGCTATCTTACGAAAACGCACTGAAAGGTATGCAAACACAATATATCAACGCCGTAAACGACCTTGCCAACAATCAGCGTAACTTTAGCAAGCAGCGCGACAACTATCTGCTTGCAGAGGATGTATATAAGGTGACAAGCGACAGATACCGCGAAGGCATAGCCTCGATGACAGAAGTACTGCAAGACGAAATGAACATGAGTAGCGCTCAGAATAATTATCTCACTGCTCACTTTAACTACCAAGTATCGAATTTGACATTGCTCAAACTCACAGGACAGTTAGACAAACTCACAAAGTAAATTTTGTGAGCGAGCAGCCTATAATGATCGGAATTAATCAATTTTGAATTTACAAGCAACATATAACAATGGAAACTAATAACAGTAACAACAATAACGATAAGACCACTCAGTCTACACACGAAGCAACAGCCAAACAACTTAAAAAACAACGCATACGCCAATTAGCAGTCAGCCTCATCGGAGTGGTTATTCTGGTATGGGGTATCGTAAAGATAGTCTGCATGTTCATGGACTACAAAAACAACGAAAAGAGCGACGATGCCCAGATAGAACAGTATATCTCGCCCATCAATATGCGTGCATCGGGATATATCAAGAAAATCTATTTCAAAGAACATCAAGACGTGAAGAAAGGCGATACCCTGCTCGTACTCGACACTCGCGAGTATAGTATCCGTGTAATGGAAGCCGAAGCCGCACTTAAAGACGCTATGGCTGGAGCAAACGTTGTAGACGCATCGCTGCAAACCACACAGACATCGGCCACAGTATACGAAGCTTCTATAGCCGAAATTGAAATTCGTCTTGCCAAACTTGAGAAAGACCGTCAGCGTTATCAGAACCTTGTAGCTAGAAACGCCGCTACACCTATACAATTAGAACAGATAGAAACTGAATATAACGCTACCAAGAAGAAGCTCGATGCCGTACGCCGCCAGCAGAAAGCTGCTTACTCGGGCGTAAACGAAGTACAGACACGTAAGAAGAATACAGAAGCTGCCATAGAACGCACTCAGGCTGCTCTTGAAATGGCTAAGCTAAACTTATCGTACTGCATTGTTACCGCTCCATGCGACGGAAAGTTAGGCAGACGCGCTCTCGAAGAAGGTCAGGCAGTAAATGCCGGACAGACTATCACATATATTATACCGAATACAGAGAAATGGGTGATAGCCAACTACAAAGAAACACAAGTAGAGAAACTATATGTAGGTCAGAAGGTAATTATGACCGTAGATGCCTTTAAAGGCAAAGAGTTCGAAGGCCGCATTACAGCTATATCTGGTGCTACAGGTTCTAAATACTCGCTCGTACCTACCGATAACTCTGCCGGCAACTTCGTGAAAATACAGCAACGCGTACCGGTACGCATAGAGTTTGAAGGTCTCTCTAAGGAAGACAACGAAAAGTTGGCTGCCGGAATGATGGTCGTAGTAAAAGCTCAACTTTAAGAAATGACACAAGCAGAAATATATACGGCAGTGCCCGAACATATGCCTAAGAACTTCCCGTTCTACAATTGGGTGCCCAAGCCCCTTGGCATCGCCTTCCTCGTCATTCTTTTCATACCTATCATGACGGTAAGCGGTGCATACACCGTCAACAGTAGTGAGATGGTGGGAGGACTTGGTATCCAGTCTGAACACATAGCCTTCATCAGCTTCGTCACATCGATAGGTATGGCGGCGTTCTCGCCGTTCTTTTATTCGCTGGTGAGTGTGCGCCGCCAAAAGATGATGAGTCTTGTAGGATTCTCCATTCTAGCAGTGCAGAGCTATATATGTGCCAACACTGATAGTCTGTTCATCCTGGCTCTCAACAGCCTCATCATGGGATTTGTACGCCAAACGCTGCTGATGTGCAACCTCTTTACGCTCATCAAGTACGGATTCGGCATTGAGGCAACACGCAACGTAACTCCGGGAAACGAACCTAAAGACGAAGCGGGATGGGATGCCCTCGACACCGAAAAGAAAGCGAGTCAGCCTATCATCTACTTCTTCTTTATGTTACTGGGACAGATAGGTACATGGATTACCGCATGGTTTGCCTACAATTATCATTGGCAGATGGTGTATTACGCTATGCTTGGGTCTATACTCGTGGCATTACTTATAACGTTAGTATGTATGCCTTATAACCCCTACCCCACGAAGCACTGTCCGCTGTCGTTTTCTAAGTTCGGGAATGTGGTAGTGTTCTGCCTGATGTGCTGCTCATTCGTTTACGTTACGGTATATGGCAAGGTGTACGATTGGTATGATAGTCCCAACATCCGCTGGGCAACGGTTATTTGCGTATTGTCATCGCTTTTGTTCTTCTATCTGGAGAAGACACGCCGCTCACCTTACTTTATGCTCAAGGCATTCAAGTCGCGCAGCATACAGGGCGGAATTCTGCTCTTCATCGGACTGATGATATGCAACTCCAGCTCCATGCTTGTAAATATATTCGTAGGCGTAGGAATGAAAACCGATCAGATTCAGGTAGCAGCCTTAGGCAACTGGGTTCTATTAGGTTATTTCATAGGCACGGTAATAATACTTATACTCAATAATAAAGGCGTTCACTTTAAATGGTTCTTCGCCCTCGGCTTCCTGCTGATAGCCGCAGCTTCGCTGTTCATGTATTTCGAAGTACAGACAGCAGGAATGTTAGAGCGTATGAAATGGCCCGTGATAATACGCGCAACGGGAATGATGCTACTATACTCGCTCATCGCCGTATATGCCAATCAGCGTATGCCGTATAAACTGCTCTCTACATGGGTGTGCATCATGCTTACCGTGCGTATGGTGATAGCTCCGGGCATTGGTTCGGCTCTTTATCAAGTAGTTTTCCAGCATCGCCAGCAATACTACATTACTCGCTATGCTCACGATTATGACCGCACCAACACAGAGACTGCTGCTACATACGACATGACCGCACGCGGAATGCAATATCAAGGCAAGAGCGAAACAGAAGCGCAAAATATGGCAGCCATGTCTACTAAAGGTAAAGTGCAAGTACAGGCTACGCTATCGGCTATCAAAGAAATATCGGGTTGGACAATTTACGTATGCGTCATCCTGGCAGGACTGATGCTCGTAGTGCCTTGGCCCAAAAGAGATATTTCGAAGGATACTAAAGAATGGTACATTGATTATTAGTTTAAAGCCAACACATCCTTTTTTTCATTAACTTCGCCACAAACATTCGGCAGAAGCAATGAAAAACGGAAGCAATGACATAAATATACTCGAGCAGCAGATGACCAATAATGAGGACATCTGCTGCTCGTGTGGCATTATAGACTCTTTTCCAAAAGCCTTTTTCGACAATTATCAAATTGCCGACGTTGGCATCATCGTATGTACATCGGGCAAATTCACCCTCCGCTGCGAAGATATAGAATATGTGGTAAACAAAGGCGAAACGGCATTCCTCTCGCACGATGTACATTTCTCCGTAACCAAGCACAGTACCGATTGCTCTGTAGTCATTATACTATATCGTGCCGACTCCATACGCGATATTTTGGGTATCACCATAGTAGGAATGAAATTTATAGAGATGCTCAATCCGCGCGATTGCTGGGTGATGCACACCGGACATGAAGACGAGCTGACAAAGTATTCCGAACTGTTGGCATTAAACAACAGCGACAATAATGTCTTTGCCGCCAACGAGCGCAGACTTCTACTGCTGTCGCTCACCTATAGGCTTTGTAATATATTCCACGAAATATCGAAAGACAATGACAATGCCTCAAGTCGCAAACTTGAAATCTATATGCAACTGATACAACTGATAGACCAATATTACACCTGCGAACGTGGCGTACGGTTTTATGCCGACCGCCTGTGCCTGTCGCCAAAATATCTAACCTCGCTCGTCAAATCGGTATCGGACAACAGTGTACAGGAACTTGTATTCAAGGCTATAACAAAAAAAGCTATTTCCCTAATTACCACTACCGATAAGAGTATTAAGGAAATAGCCGATTATCTGAATTTTCCCAATGCGTCAGCCTTCGGCACATTCTTCAAGAAACAAGTGGGAATGTCGCCTATAAACTATAGACAGAAGGAAGGTTAGCGTACCGCTTTCTTATTCTTTACGTACGGACATAAAAAAAGGAGTACCGCTGTACTCCAACCTTTGTTAACCTTAAATCTAATACTATGAAAAACACGATGCAAATATACGGACTTTCCCGTATCCTCCAAGCGATGAAGGGTAAAAATATATGTTGTATAACACGTTTTAACAAAACCCACAAATCACAAAAGAGGATTTAACAAACAGAAAGCCACCTCCGCCCACAGCATTTCGCATCGGCAGAGGTGGCTTTAGCCTATATCGTAAAAAGAATTACTTCAGTTCAACGATTTCCTTACGAGCCACTTCAAGAGCTTCGTTTATATTGCTACAGATATTTTCCTTACCCAGCAATTTATAGAATCCTGAACGCTCTAACACGGCATGAACGCGCGGATTTACACCCGAAAGGATAATATGTATGTTCTCCTTCTGCGACATCTCGCACAGAGTAACGAGGTTATGAATACCGGTAGAATCTATAAACGGTACTCTACGCATACGGATGATACGAATCTTTGGACGATCGCCTATGCTTGCCATGACTTCTTCAAACTTAGTAGCGATACCGAAAAAGTAAGGACCGTTGATTTCGTACACCTCTACACCTTCAGGAATAATAAGATGCTCTTCGTGAACTACCAAGTCTGATTCGTTTTCTGGAGCGATTTCATCTGTAATAACAGAAATCTGAGTAGTCTCCATTACACGTTTCATAAACAATACGCAGGCAATAACCAAACCTACCTCGATAGCTACAGTAAGGTCGAAGATTACTGTCAGGAAGAAAGTGATAAGCAACACTGTAACATCCGACTTAGGGTTCTTCAATAGGCCCTTGAACACACGCCATCCGCTCATGTTATACGATACGACAACCAAAACTCCAGCCAAGCACGCCATAGGGATGTATTGTGCCAACGGCATAAGGAAAAGCAGGATAAGCAGCAATACTACCGCATGAACGATACCTGCTATCGGAGTACGTCCGCCGTTGTTGATGTTGGTCATGGTACGCGCAATAGCTCCTGTGGCCGGTATACCACCGAAAATAGGAGATGCGATATTAGCGATACCCTGAGCAATAAGCTCGGTATTAGAGTCGTGACGGTCGCCTATCACACCATCGGCAACGGCTGCCGAAAGCAACGATTCGATAGCTCCCAACACGGCAATTGTAATAGCTACAGGGAAAAGGTTCTTAATAGCCTCCCAGTTGAGCGACGGAACAGCAGCCTCGGGCAACTCGGCCTTGATGCTGAAACGGTCGCCGATAGTATCGATACAATCGATGCCAGAATACATCTTCATGCAATATACCGCAGCGGTAACCAACACGATAGCTACCAACGAGCCTGGTATCTTTTTAGAGAACTTAGGAGTAATGGCAATGATGAACACGCTGACTACGCTAACCAAGAAGTTCCACCAGTTAACCGTATCGAAATGCTTGAAATAAACCATCCACTTACCGATAAAGTCGCCCGGCACCTTGTCGCCACCAAACTGCAATCCGAACACATCGGCTATCTGGGTAGTGAAAATAGTGACAGCGATACCGCTGGTAAAACCGATAATGATAGGATAAGGAATAAACTTAATGACCGTACCCAACTTAAACACCCCGAGCAAAACAAGCAGCACGCCAGCCATCATGGTAGCCACCATCAATCCCTCGATGCCATACTGCTGAATGATTCCGTAGATAATTACGATAAACGCACCTGTAGGCCCACCAATCTGCACCTTGCTACCACCAAAGAAAGAGATGATAAAACCTGCTACGATAGCTGTGATAATACCCTTTTCCGGACTAACTCCAGAAGCGATACCGAAAGCGATGGCAAGAGGAAGTGCCACGATGCCGACAATTACACCGGCCATCAGGTCGGTAGTGAAATCTGTTTTCGAATAGTTCTTCAATGTAGAAAACAGTTTCGGCTTAAAATCGAATTTCTGCATTTTTTGTATTTTATTGTAAATTTCTGAAAGAGCTGCAAAATTATATAAAATCAGGCACTTATTTAAAGAAAGCCGCAACATATTGCTAAAAAGCCTTATCGTTCATGCTTATGCAATACATATTTCATTCTCCACACCAAGAATGAAAAGATTCTGTATAAAGTAACATTTTATGCCCTTCTCACTAAATTAAAACTATAATAGCCTACAGAGTAGCGTTTATAACGCCCATTTAGAATACATTTTATACTTATGTAATACACTTTTACTAAATCAGGCAAAACGCATTCTGCTTTCAAAATAACTTTTACATGTTTAATATTTTAAAGAATCGGCCTCAAAAGGCATTCTGAATGGGGTTTAAAAAACAATGCGAAAGAATAAAAAAAGAATGTGAGTCGCAAAAAAAAGATTTCGATGAGTCAAGTGAAGCATTGCGATGAGTTGATTGAATCATCTCAATGTTTTTTCCGCACATTAAAGAATAAATTCTCTGTGGCTAATTTTTACTATTAACCATATCTCAGCATCACTCATACAGTAGGCTTATTACGTCGCTTACTCTTCTTATCTTCAATCATATATTTTTTCTACCGCAACGAAATTTCCTTGCAAAAATCATCAACAATACGATAAATCTCTGTAACTTTAGCCTCTCGGAACGATAGTGATAATCGTTTAAATATTATAATTTAACACTGTATATTTAATACTTTTATCGCTATTCCTCTAATAATCAAACAATTGATATTTATTTCAAGTTCACGTTAATTGAGGGTTGAAAAACTTTAGTCTATGATAAAATAGCTATTCAAAAATGGAAAAGCAATCGAGTACTGAAACACGCACGTTCACATCCGTCTATATGACCTACTTTCCGAAGTTGGTTCGTTTTGCGCATGAATATGTCATGTCTTACGAAGATGCAGAAAACATCGTTCAGGATGTTTTTCTACATTTGTGGGAGCAACGTGAAGTTCTCGATGAACTAATCAATCTCAATGCTTGGCTGTTTACAATGACTAAGAATAAGTGTATTGATTATTATCGGCATAAATCAATGGTTGACAGTCGTGTAGAGTCATTAGACCGTATAGAGAATATAGAACTGAAGATAAAGATAGAGGCTTTGATGCAGTTTGATGAAGCGGTTTTCGATCATGAAATAGAGCACCTGCTACGTGAAGCAATCAACCACTTGCCAGAAAAGTGTCGTCAGGTTTTTATTCTCAGCCGAATGAACGGTTTACGGCATGACGAAATAGCCGAACGGTTGAATATATCCGTACGTACAGTCCAGAACCATATCGTTTCCGCTTTGTCAAAGTTCAGGGTTGAACTGAAAGAATATCTTCCTCTCATCCTTTTTCTTACATTTTTTTGATTTTTTTTCGTATGGACTAGTAGTTGGCAGTTGTTCGTCCGTCATATTATTGTAAATGACTTGAAATCGTATGGACGAACAATTAAAGAAATATTTTTCTGGAGAACTATCTACCGAAGAGAAACGGATTCTTTTCAACCGGATTCAGTCTGAACCGGATTTGAAAAGAGACTTTGTACGTTTACAAAACGCCGAAGCAATTTCCCATCTTGCAGAACAGGATGGTGATAATGAATGGGCCTCCGCAAAACTGAATGAGTGGCAAGAAAGGCTTCGGAAGAAGAATGCCAAGCGCAGAAACTTCCGTATCAGACTGTTTGGCTCGGTTGCTGCTGTCCTGCTGTTGCTTGTTCTACCATTTTCCTGGTATTATGGGCAGTGGCAGAATGACGAGGATAAAAACAGTCTGGCTCTTTATGCCCAGCAGTTTGTTCCTCAAGATGCCCAACAGATTAAGGTATTCTTGTCACCGACGGAAGAGGTATCGGTTAATGCAAATAAAGCTTCCGTATCTTATTCATCCCATGGTAGCGTATCCATCAATAACCAAAATTACGGTAATGCCGTTTCCGATACGGCAGGGTTGCACATGGCTCAGACGTTAAAGGAAAAAGAAGAGCCTGCATACAATCAGATTGTTGTGCCAAAAGGAAAATTTACGAACCTTCGTCTTTCAGATGGAACTCTTATATATATAAATTCCGCCTCACGTGTAGTTTATCCGAAAGTATTTCATGGAAACCGTCGTCAGATATATATAGAAGGTGAGGCCTATCTGGAAGTAGCGAAAGACAAGCACAAACCTTTTATTGTACAAACTTCTACTTTTGAAGTAGAAGTATTGGGCACCTCTTTCAATGTCAATGCTTATAAAGAAGATACGCATTCCGAGGTTGTTCTGTTAGAAGGTTCTGTACGATTATCTGACGGTGTTCATCCTGCTACCATGTTGAAGCCCGATCAGATGGCTGTAGTCAATGCACATGGAGTGGAGAGAGTACGCCAAGTAAATGCGTCCGACTATGTTTCCTGGAAAGATGGCTTGTTGCCGTTACATTCAGAGGAACTGTCTTCAGTATGCAAACGTCTGGAGCGTTTTTATGGATGTCGAATTTCCATTTCTCCCAGTGCCGGCTGTTATAGGATGCGTGGTAAAATAGATTTATATCAGCCACTCGATGAATTGCTCCGATTGATTTCCATTACGGCTCCCGTACAATGGCATAAAAACAATGACGGAATTTATTTTATAGAAAACAAGTGACTCTATTAATATGAATAATTAACCTTTAAAATGTAATGCTTATGAGGAAGGATACACCTGAAAAACAATAAATTAACAAAAAGACGGGATAGTATTGGCGTACTATCCCGCATAGAAATAAAACCACTTATATGGTTCATAAATAAATCAACGTTACAAAAATATGAAAATTAATACTATAATAAACGCATGCCAAGATAAAAGGACGAAAACATTTTTCTTTATTTGCATCTTTTTATCTTTCTTGTTAAAAATAGATGTTGTTCAGGCATCAACGGTTTACTGCCAGGCCAAAAGCTTCACTTTCAAGATGGAGCAAAAAACTGTACAAGAAGTAATTGATTATCTTGAGAGTAAGAGCGAGTTTGTTTTTTTATTTTATGAAGGCATAATGGGTACCCAGCAGAAAGTATCCCTATCCGTAAAAGATGGAAATATATACGAAGTAATGGACAGACTGCTGGAAAATACATCCATCAGTTATGAAATTAAGGACAGACAGATTGTTTTGAAGCCGAAAGAGAAGTCTACAGTATCGGCTTCTGCACAAGGTACAAGCCAACAACGGAAAAAAGTAACCGGTACAGTTCTAAACGAACAAGGTGAATCTCTTCCGGGTGTTGCCATTCAGGTGGTTGGTACTCCGCGAGGAGTAACAACGGATATAGATGGTACTTTCTCCATTGAAGTTACTTCTGCCGACAAGCTATTATTTTCCTTCTTAGGTATGCAAGACGAAACCGTAGATGTGAAAAATCAAACTCAGATTGTTGTGAAGATGAAGTCACAGGCCGACTTGCTGGATGAAGTGACCGTTGTTGCTTTTGCCAAGCAGAAAAAAGAAAGTGTCATCGGTTCTATCAGTACAGTGAAACCTAGTGAATTGAAAGTGCCAAGCAGTAACTTGACAACAGCTTTAGCAGGTCGTGTGGCAGGACTGATTTCTTATCAGCGAAGTGGAGAACCTGGTAAGGATAATGCTGATTTCTTTATCCGTGGTGTTACAACATTCGGCTATAAAGCTGACCCATTGATTTTAATTGATGGAGTTGAAGTAACTAGTTCGGAATTAGCCCGTCTTCAACCGGATGATATTGCAAGTTTTTCTATTATGAAAGATGCAACTTCTTCAGCCCTTTATGGTGCAAGAGGTGCTAACGGTGTTATTCTTGTAACTACCAAGGAAGGAAAAGAAGGTAAATTGAACGTGTCAGTACGCTTTGAAGAATCATTTTCTACTCCCACTCGGTCTATTGATATTGCCGATCCTATTACCTATATGTTGAAGCATAATGAGGCGGTGACAACCCGTAATCCATTAGCTGCCCAACCTTATTCTTCGGAAAAAGAATGACTAAAAAAGCAAAAA
>ULIZ01036594.1_pt1 | contig 15789 bp, 20 predicted proteins | sample 1950601 | NCBI WGS metagenome assembly ULIZ01 (sample SAMEA4835456, study PRJEB28245) | human gut metagenome | biome: gut microbiome; material: fecal sample | place: Denmark | collected 2008 | reverse complement strand
GAAGGTACCGCTCATGCTGTCCTTGCCGCCGATTGCCGGCAGGTCCAGAGCATCAAGTGCGGTGAAGGCACCCAGCAGTGCGCTGAACGGCTGGCCCCAGCTGCTGGCATCATGCAGCTTCGGGAAGTACTCCTGCAGAGTCAGACGCAGCTTAGCGGGATCAGCACCCAATGCTACAGCACGAACTATGGATTCGGTTACAGCGTACATTGCGCCGTGGAACGGGCTCCAGCAGGCAACGTTCGGGTTATAGCCGCAGGCCATTACGCTGGCTGCGGTGGTGTTGCCGTGCAGCACAGGAATGCGGCCTACCATACCCTCGCTCGGAGTGAGCTGGGTTTTGCCGCCGAACGGCATCATTACGGTACCGCGGCCGATGGTGCTGTCAAAGCGCTCGGACAGGCCCTTTTCACTGCAGACATTCAGACGGCCGAGGTTAGCCAGCCATGCAGCCTCAAGGTCAGCAGCGGAGGTTACTTCGGCAGGAACCTGCTCGAATACGTTGTCCTCTTTTTCTTCGCTTACTACGATGTTTGTGTGTTGTGCAACGCCGTTGGTATCGAGGAAAGCGCGGGACAGGTCAACAATTTTATCGCCACGCCAGAACATAACCAGGCGCGGTTCTTCGGTAACGTCGGCAACAACAGTTGCCTCCAGGTTTTCTTCGTCAGCATATTTGATGAAGGCATCGCGGTCAGCGGCAGCGATAACAACAGCCATACGCTCCTGAGATTCGGAGATAGCCAGCTCGGTGCCGTCCAGGCCTTCGTATTTCTTGGGAACCTTGTCGAGGTCAATAACAAGACCGTCGGTCAGTTCGCCGATAGCAACGGATACACCGCCTGCACCGAAGTCGTTGCAGCGTTTGATCATTGCGGTTACGGCAGGGTTGCGGAACAGGCGTTGGATTTTGCGTTCGGTCGGAGGATTGCCCTTCTGTACCTCTGCGCCGCAGCTCATGAGGGAGTCAACGGTGTGCTCCTTGGAGGAACCGGTTGCACCGCCGCAGCCGTCACGACCGGTTTTGCCGCCCAGCAGCACTACGATATCGCCGGCAGCTGGACGCTCACGGCGAACTGCACTGCGGGGAGCAGCGCCGATTACGCCGCCGATTTCCATACGCTTCGCAACAAATTTATCATGATAGTATTCCTGTACATGGCCGGTTGCCAGACCGATCTGGTTGCCGTAGGAGCTGTAGCCTGCAGCTGCGCCGATGGTAATCTTGCGCTGAGGCAGCTTGCCGGGCAGGGTTTCGCTGATCGGGGTGCGCGGGTCGGCACTGCCGGTTACACGCATAGCCTGATATACATAGGAACGGCCGGACAGCGGATCACGGATTGCACCGCCAAGGCAGGTTGCAGCGCCGCCGAACGGTTCGATTTCGGTCGGATGGTTATGGGTTTCATTCTTGAACATTACCAGCCACTCTTCGGTTTTGCCGTCGATTTCGATAGGCACAACGATAGAGCATGCATTGATTTCTTCGGACTGGTCAAGGTCAGCCAGCTTGCCTTCCTTGCGCAGCTTCTTCATGCCGATTACGGCAATGTCCATCAGGGTTACCGGACGCTCGGTGTCTTCACCGTAAACCTCGTCACGGGCAGCCATATATTTGTCATAAGCCTCTTGTACAGGCTGGGTAAAGGTGCCGGGAACGATATCTACATCTTCAATCTGCGTCATGAAGGTAGTATGACGGCAGTGGTCGGACCAGTAGGTATCCAGCACACGGATTTCGGTAATAGTCGGTTCGCGGTGCTCTTCGTTGAAGTATTTCTGGCACCACAGCAGGTCATCCAGGCTCATAGCCAGGCCCATGGATTGACGCAATGCTTCTGCTTCTTCCTCAGACATGGTCAGGAAGCCGGTAACGGATTTAACCTTTTCCGGCTCCTCGCAGGTGCTGATGAGGGTTTCAGGCTTAGCCTGCTCAGCCTCACGTGCTTCAATCGGGTTGATGCAGTAAGCCTTGATTTTTTCAACTTCTTCCGCAGTCAGCTCGCCTTCCAGCACATATACCTTAGCGGCAGCAACCATCGGGCGCTCCTTCTGGGTAATCAGCTGGATACATTGTTCGGCAAAATCCTCGCGCTGGTCATATTGACCGGGCAGCAGCTCTACGGCAAAGGCAGCTTCGCCTGCAGTCAGCGGCAGCTCCTCTTCTACGACATTGTCGACAGGCGGCTCGGACAGCACAAGCTGCTTAGCCATAGCGAATTCCTCATCGCTCAGGCCCATCACGTCATAGCGGTTAACGATACGCATACCGGTAAGATTGCTCATACCGAGGTTGTTGCGCAGGTCTGCCAGCAAGCCATGTGCTTCGACAGCAAAGGCATCCTTCTTTTCTACAAAAAGTCTTCTAATTTTACTCATATACACGGCCTCCAATGAAATTTTTTCGAGGTGAATACTTGCTATTTATGTATCTATTTTAACCAATACACGTATATGGTTATGCTAAATAGATTGTAAAGAAATATATTGTCTAGGTAATAACCTTGTATTATTTTGACAATGTATTCCCTTGTAAAACCTGTTGTTTGTGACTTTATAGTGTCACATGCTAAGCTTCTATCACAGCAACGTGTTTTTCCGAACATTCCTGCAAGATGTGCCCATAGATAGCATAGGTGACCGCTATGCTGGTGTGTCCTAAGCGTTCTGTTATAAGAGCGATAGGCACATGCTTGTAAATCATGTTGGATGCATTTGTGTGTCTTATCCCATGGAACGTGAAAGGTCTAGTGATACCTGCACCTTTCCTAGTGAAATCCCATGTATGGATAAGACGCTGCTCTGCATAGAAGCTATCTCTTTTCCTATTATAGAAGATATATGGTGACTTGTCAAAGCTAAGGGGTTTCAAAGACATAAGAAGCTGTGTTGTCTTCTCAGATATTTTGATGGTGCGATACCCAGCTTGTGTCTTAGGGTATGTAACTATAGTCTTGTTGTTCTTATCCTTAGCTAAGGTTCTTTTTACAGATATTGTATTAGCAACATCATCAAGACAATCCCACGTAAGAGCTAACAGCTCCCCTTCTCTCATGCCTGTTTCGTAGGCAAGACAATACAGAGCATAGAACTGATACTTCAGCATAGGTTTCTCCTTGTGCTCCCATAGTTTCAGGAGAAACGCCTTGATTCGCTCATGCTCCTCTTGCGATAAGACAATCACCTCATGCTTAGGTTTGTCACTCTTTGGTGTCTTCTGCATTGAGGTCACAGGTGACTTTCCAATAAGGTCTTGTTCTACACACCATCTGAAAAAGAGCCTTAAGCGCCCTATATAATTAAGATAGGTATTAGTTGCATAGTTCTTTTGATGCCACTCTAAGAGCATGGTATCTATAGTATGAGTGGTAACCTTAGATAACGCTAAGCCATTAGCTGTGTTGTCTAGGAGCTTAAGTACACGTCTTGTGGTGATTATTACAGACCCTGACATCCGCTGAGCTTCTAGGTGCTTAAGGTATACCTCACCTTGATACTTTATTGTGTCTTCCTCTGCTTTTACTTGCAGACCTTTATCCTCTTTGTCTCTCTGAAGCTTCTTCAGCTTCTCCACAGCTTCTTTTTTTGTGTCTGCTGTGGCTGATAGCCATCGCCTTTTGCCATCCACAGGGTCTAATTCTACCCTGACACGTACTTTACCGCTAGGGAGGACTATTATAGACCCCTCTCCTTTAGGTCTTCTACGAGTGGTTTTAGATGGCATTATAATACCTCCTAACTTCAAAAATTGCCAAAAATTGTGAAAGGGTATATTTAATACAGAGATTGCTTGGTTTCCCCCCCTGTGCCCCCGGTCGAACTGATACCTGTGGTTACCCTCTGCTAACCATTGGAATGAGTTAATATCAGGCTAACAGTCAAGACAAGTTAGCAAGGGAAATAAGTGTAAATTTACGTCCTATAATATATCTTATGTTAAATTTACCTTGTTTATGCCATGAGATAAGCAAGCAAGGCATATATAACTACCTAGTTTTTAGGGGGATATAGCGAACATATGTATATTATAGTGAACGTATAGTACAGTTTAGGCAAAAATTAAGCATAAAATGTATCTGTATTATATGCCCTAGGTAACTACCATAACTACTATATCTACAGTTCCCCTACATCCATTATATACATGAGCTGCTATTGGTTGTATTACTATAGTTATCTATTATTACCATTGGTTACTATTGCTACTACCATTATACAGTCACCAGCAACTATTATATATCGCTGCTACGCTTATGCATGATTGTAGTATCTTGTTGCTCATGTATCCATTGAGTTATTAGCTGCCTGAGTAACTCGCTGCTATTAATAGCCTTACTTTTACATAGCTGTTGGAATTGTTGTTTTGTGTCTGCTGCTATCCTTAATCTAATATAGCTATCCTGTGGCTTATCTTGTTGCATGATATGCACCTCCTATTATTTGTCTTCATTATATCATATGTGGCAACATGTTGCAAAAAAAAAATCTAAAAAGTGGTTAAAAGGGGTTGCAATTTGTTGCAACATGTGGTAATATATAACCATGGAACACGTTATAACAAGGTATAACATAACTACAGTGTTATAACATGGTATAACAGAATGGAGGCAAAAATAAATGAGAAGACAACAAATAATCACCGCTGATGCAACACAAGTAAAGCGTTATGCCCAGTATAGTTTAGATGCTATCCGCTTTGCTGCTCACTGCGTCAATGACATGCTAAAAGACCTGCTGAAAAAAGACCCTAAAAATTCTATGGTGTATGTACACCAATGTCAATTAGCGGCATATGCTGCAGCTTATGAAGAAGTATTTGCAAAGGAGGTTGCAAAGTAATGAAGACAAGAAAAGAGATTAGAAAACAGTATTATATGTACCTCTCATATTATTTCAAATGTATGAGAGAGTGTAACTTTAAGGAAGCGGATAATGCATATCCTAAAGTTTATGCCCTTGCTTGGGTACTCAATAGAGACAATAGCAAAGACTTTGCCCGGATGTGTCGCTCATAGTGGGACAAATAAACTTTTATCGGTACTACCGCCCCGGCGGTGGTACTCATTAAGAGCTTATTAAAACTCTTAAATCTTAATAACCTAGGAGGTAACAAAAAATGAAAAATGTTTGTCTTGCAATTATTGCCCTGCTGCTGCTGGTGCATATGACATGCGACGCTTGCGACGTGGCAACCGCTGGAGAATGCGAAAGCTGCCTGAATGGTGAGCCTACTACCCTGCAATGTGTGGTACGTGATTTGTCTATGGGCAGCCTGAGCGGTGCTGCTGCTGACCTGGGATTGTTTGACCTGGCAGACGTCTTTTTAAAAATTGAGGAGGTGTTGGATGTATGAGCATGAGATTATACAAAAAACATGTCCGGGCTGAATATTCTATAGTAGCCTATTGTGGTTACTGCGATTTGCAATATACCTTGTATTTTGCCCAAAAATCGGACATACAGAAAGAGCAGAAGGCTGGGGCTGTAATATCTATGAGCTTGCACCGGACATTGCGTTGACTACAGGTTATGACCCTTTTGGCAACCGCCATTTACCGCTGGCATTGACAAAACGCTATGAGGAAAAAGCAAAACAGATATTACGAGAAAATAACTACAGCTACATTGCAAAAGAAGAATTAGAAAGACTACTGACTGAGCTGGCAGCAGAGATAAGAACCCTTTAAAGTTTTTCAGACATACAAGGCTATTTGTCTTGTGTGTCTCATAAAGCTTTAAAAGCTTTAATTTTTAGGAGGTGCATAGTAAATGCCAAAAATTGTACATATGACATTAAAAGACATTGCACTTGGTAAATATAACCATGTTAGCAATGTAAAGCGACTGCTGCAAGCTGATACAGCGTACATACTACCAACAGGAAAAGGCAAGTGCTGCGTATATGTCATTGATAAAAAAGATAACGGACTAGACGTTATATGGAGCGGCTGGGATACAACCTGCCCGAATGTTGAATATGAAGAGCGGACATTATACCTGCTGCCCTATCAATGCAAACAGCGTGTAGACCCATTATGGGTATTTAAAGCTGCTATATATGATGTAGCAGGCATGTTGCATACCCTAGACCCTGACTTGCATATACATGTATCGCATGGAGTGGGTAACAGTACAACACGTATGTATTAATAAACTTTTATCAGTGCTACTAGCTGCCCCAGCTGGTGGCACTCATTAAGAGCTTATTTTAACTCTTAACTAAATAATATAATTTAGGAGGTAAAGAATTATGGGTTATACGATTAGCATTAAAGATATTAGTTATAACCAAATGCGTGAGATTAACAACAAATTAGCTACTTTTGGTAATGGACTTAGCGCAACCAGCGTTGACGATAAGGGCAACTGCTGGAATGTATCAGTAACTACAGGTGACTTTAATATTAAACAAGTGTTTGGTGCACTGACTGCCGTGTTAGCTCAATCTGTAGCCATCCCCTACTACACCATAGACCAATTACCCAGCGACGTACAAAAACAAGTATGTCAGGATGCAATTGACGCTAATATCTATTGGGACGTTTGGCAGGATGAGCGCAACCGCTCATTCAATGTTATCTGCGATACGTTAGGCCTGCAATGGAGCTGTGACAACTACGATAACTACTATGTAGAGGGGACAAGCAGCGAGTGGTATGCAAAAGATATTATAGGCGCAAGCCGTGTTATTGCTTATATTGTCAACCGCTGGGGCAGCTTTAAAGTCCCTATGTATGTAGACAAGAACAAACAAGGCACTTTTTACAAGCTGATGCATAAAAAAGGCGCTGCCCTCCCTCAAAAATATACTGAGGATGCAATGTCAACCGGATACTGTGCGGACTATTGCTTTTATGAGGCATATGCAGAGTTTTTAGACCTTGCACGAAAGCACCCGGATACTATTACACTGGCTGATTTTTGCAACTGCCTTGCAAGGCACTTTGAAAAAGAGTATCAAGCAGACTATGAGCAGGCAACCTCTATTGACTATGCTATGGAGTTTTTGTGTCAAGATAATTATTACACTTGGCACGGCAAGGATATAACGGATATAGTCAACGCCTATATGGTAGCAAAATAAATAGCTTTTATCGGGTACTTAGGGTAGCAAATATCCTGAGTATCTCATTAAGAGTTATTTTTATAACACTTAAAACTATAAGCCTAGGAGGTACAAAAGAAAAATGAAAAAATGTTTGTCTTATTTGATTGAGTGCTTTTTGGTATCCAAACATACAAATGAAGTACTCAAAGAAATAGCACGCTGGGCGGTAACCTTATTTGTTGTCTTGTTTTTGTCCGTCGATTGGGATGCAACGCTGGATAATATGGGGGTGCTTAAGTAATGCTAGTAGTTGACAAAAACACCACGCCCCTTGATTGGTTAAAGTTTGAGCTGGAGCAGCAACAGCAACACTTGCAAGCGATGCAGGCTGTATATGCTGACAAATATGTCAAGGGCAAAAAGCAACGTACCCGGATGGCAAGGGCATTAAAAACAGAGATATACCGCCAGCAGGGGCAAATAATAGGCTTAGAAGCAGCTTTAAATATTTTTGAGCCTATACCCTTTTAAGAGTTTTTAGGGCATACAGGCAACGCCTGCGTGCCTTATAAAGCTTTTAAAGCTTTAATAATAAAAATAATAATCTAGGAGGTGTTACATATGATTGTAACATTGCAAGACGGCACACGCCTAACAGTTACCCTACGCACATGGGACGGCTGCAATTGGTCGCCAGACATTGCCGGGGACGTGTTGGCAACGTGGCAACCTGAGACACACAAGGACATTAAGTGGCTAGAGGATGACTGCGACGCCTTTAATTCAGGCGTAGACCTTGACTGGCTGGAGCATTGCCCCGGCTGTCAAGAGGTGGCATTGGATGTACAGGAGGTACAAGAGTAATGGGAGAGCACAAAAGACAAGGTAAAACCTTTTTCGTGACTGTAGACGCTCATATGCAGCTTGCAGTACATCGTGCCCCTAGTGGACATTTTTCTTATATTATCTACTATGACGGACGCCAAACTACCGGGGCACTGCGTATCACACAAGCACATGCAGCGAATAAGCTGGGATTAACAGTGCCGGAACTGCTGGAAAAATTCAAACTTGACTAACTAAAAACTGAACAGAGGTACGGGCAAAACTGTACCTCTAATTTTTGCACCCTTTTTCCGCCCCTCAACCAAACGGAACGAAACGATGTTCGTGGTTACCGAAGGTCACCTGAGCGGAACGAAACGTGTTGTCTTGTGCGACGCACGGAGCGAAACGAAACGAGGGATGCCGGGGCAACCCAAGCTGACAAGGCAAGCAAGGTTGCTTTAAGACAAGCAAGGCAAGCCAAAGGTTACCAAAGACAAAAACACCCAAGCAAGTGCCAATGGGTACACGTAAATGAAAGAAGACCCATTATAACTAGGAGGTATTTATAATGACAAACGAAGAACTGATGCAAGAAGAATTGAATTTAGAATCATCTTACAGACAGGATGGTTACGAAGCAGCTTTGTCTACTCTCTATGAAGCTAAAGAAAAAGAGATGGTTGATACGGCTTTGCCTATCGGACAAGCGTTCTTCAGACATAAAGCAATGGTTGTCAAGAAAACCATGGAAGAATGGCTCATTAAAAACATGAAGCCTAAAGCTGGTGTCAAACAAAACTTTATCTTCCTGCTGGATGATTTGAAACGTGAATTTGTTACTGCTGATGGTGATGTGGATATTGATACTATTGCCAATATCTGCTCCTCTGTCACCCTCTCCTGCCTTATCAATGCTTTGACAACCAACGGCAGCAAAGGCATGGCGTTCTTTAATGATATAGGTGCTCGTATCGGTGTAAATCTGATGTTTGAATATCAGACACAATGCTTTGATAATTGGTTGAAGACCTTACCTAAAGAAGACAAAAACAGAAAGGCACTTGCAGGTATCGACAAGCGCATCGGTATGCATTATCGCTATGTATACATGAAGAAGGCTGTTAAAAACTGTGGTTACACCATGCCTACATGGGAACAAGGTGACAATGAAGCACTTATCAACTTAGGCTGTGCCCTGCTGACATTGACAGAAGACACAACAGGATATTGGTATCGTGATTCTGATATGCACACACCTACATACCTTGTCCCCACCCCTGAATTTATTGATGCATGGAAACGTAACGAAGACAACATGCTTGCGCTTGCCCACAAGAGCTGTCCTATGGTTGTCCCTCCCAAAGAGTGGGTGTCTTATGATGAAGGAGGCTACTATGGAGACCTTGCAGCTTTTTCAACATTCCTGCGCTTAAAATATGGGCACAATGCTTTCAGAAAGACCTATGAAGCACGCCTGCATCAATTAGATACTCCTGATGTCTATAAAGCAGTAAACAGCATCCAAGCAACAGCATGGCGTATCAACAAAGAGGTATTGTCTATCATCAAACACTGCCGTACCTTAGGCTATATCCCCTACGGCAAGCAAAAAGACACACACATCATGAGCTTAGATTTGGATGATGGTAAACCTGCTGATTTACCTGAACACCCTACGGATGAGATGATTAAGGAATACAAGAAAAATAAAGCTCAATGGTGGAAAGGGCAGAAAAGAAGAATATCTATTATCAATCGCTCTAACACCATGATAAACATAGCAGATAAGTTTAGTGTCTATGAAAATATCTATTTTCCTTGGAATATGGATTTTAGAGGGCGCATCTACCCTATTCCATCTTTCAGTCCACAAGGTGATGATATTTGCAAAGGTTTGCTACTCTTTTCAGACACACCACCTTGTCAAGACCCTAAAGATATTGAATGGCTGGCTATCACCGGAGCTAACCTTGCAGGTGAAGACAAAATCAGCTATGCAGACCGCATCCAATGGGTATATGCCAATGAAGAAGTTATTCTTGATGTAGCAAAAGACCCTATGGGTAACTTATGGTGGTTACATAAAGACAAAAAACCTGTACAACTGCTGGCATGGTGTCTTGAATGGGCAAAAGCCAAGCAATGGATAACTGAACATGGCTCTATTGTCGGCTGGGTAACAGGTCTCCCCTATGCTCAGGATGGTACATGCTCGGGTCTGCAACACTTCTCAGCTATCCTTAGAGACCCTATTGGGGGTACTGCGGTAAACCTTGTCCCGCAAGACAAACCGAATGACATCTATCGTTTGGTAGCAGATAAGGTAAATGTTGTCTTGAAGCAGGATGCTATGTCAGGCACTATTGATGAATGGGATGAAGAGAAGCTGAAGACCAAATTCGGTACAAAAACAATGGCGCAAATTTGGTTAAACTATGGTGTTAACCGCACTGTAACCAAAAGACCTACCATGACCCTTGCCTATGGAGCTAAAAAGCGTGGCTACACCGAACAGATTATGGAAGACACAATCAGACCAGCTCTGAACGCTAAGACTACCTGTGGTTTTACAGAAACCAATGCCTACCAATGTGCTATGTATATGGCTGAGCTAATATGGAACTCTGTGGGTGCTACTGTGGTACGTGCTGTTGAGGGTATGGATTGGTTACATAAAGTTTCCAAACTTGTCACCAAAAATGCAAATGTAGTGTCTTGGTGCACACCTTTAGGCTTGCTGTTGCAACAAAATTATTTAAAGTATGAATCTAAGGTGATTAAGTTACGTTGTGCCGGAAAGCGATTCAGAGTATATGTTCCACATCAAACAGGAGTGATTGATAAGACAAAACAGGCGAATGGCATAGCTCCAAACTTTATTCACTCTATGGATGCTTGCCATCTTCAAATGACAGTATGCAGAGCTAAGGATGCTGGTATCAATCACTTTACTATGGTACATGATTCTTATGGTTGCCCTATGTCTCAGGCTAAGCTGATGTATGAGATTGTGCGTAAGGCTTTTGTAGATATGTATACAGAGCATGATGTCTTAGAGGAGTTTAGACAATACCTGCAACCATTGGTGAATAAAGAACTCCCTGCTCCCCCTAAAAAGGGTGATTTAGACCTCAACATTGTATTGGACAGCAAGTACATCTTTTGCTAATGGGTACACGTAAACGAAGAAAGACAATAGATAACTATAGATTCCTATAGATTCTATAGAGACCTTTAAGTACCTAAGGTTATGTTATTAATGACTAATAATAACTTACCTAAGGTAACTAAAGGTCTCTATTGTCTTTATAGTACCTTTAAAATCCTTTAGGTAACTAAAGAAAATGCTAATGGGTACACGTAAACGAAGAAAAGACAACACGCTTTTCAAAATCTAAATCGCGCCGTTTCTATTCCCTTTCTGTGTGTTGTCTTTTCTCAATAATTTTTAAGGAGGTTTATTCATGTTAAAATCTGAAGCTTTTTGTGGTCAACTTATTAAGATTGCACATGGGGCTTACAAAGGCAGTGTAGGTATCATCTATCGCACAGCTTTCAATGCTGCCCGTGTACTTCTTGCTTCAAAAGAGGCTAAGGAGGATTGGGGGTCACTTTATTATGTTGAATATGCGGACATGGAACCATTCTATGCAAATACTATCCCCCAAGTTACACCCTTTGATGCTAAGGTACTTATTGATGCTAAGGGTAACTATCACATCGAAGATGCTTCTGCCCCCAACACAAAGTATTATGATGAACACTATGCATCCATGGTAGGCTTAGAACCTATTGAGCTGATGCAGCTTGTGTTGTCTCCTGCTGAATTTATCGGCTTCTTCAAAGGCAACATCATCAAATACTCTATGAGAGCAGGTAAAAAGCAAGGTGAAGCAGCAGAAAAGGACATTACTAAAGCTAAACGCTATGCACAATGGCTGCATAAAGTTAACCCTTTTGACACTCAATTTCTTATCAATCCAAAGGAGGACTAAAATTTGGTAAACATTAAATTCAAAAAACTTGACCCTAAAGCCTCTCTCCCCCAAGCAATGACAGGTGGAGCTGCTGGACTTGACTTGGTTTGTCTTAACCGCATTGCGGTGACACCGAACCGCTGGTCTTCAAAGGCAGCTATTGTCCGTACAGGCTTGGCTATGGAACTCCCTAGTGGCTATTATGCTGAGGTGGTCTTGCGCTCCTCTACAGGCAGAGACACAAAGCTCAGACTTGCTAATCAGGTCGGTATCATTGATTCTGATTATCGTGGTGAAATCATGTTGTATGTGGAGAATTTAGGTGACCATCTTGAAATTATTGATGCTGGTCAAAGAATTGCGCAACTGTTGATTCACAAGATTGAAGAAGTGGTGATTGAAGAAGCCACTGAGGAGCTGTCTAAGACTGAAAGAGGTCTTGAAAGTGGCAGCACAGGCAAAGGCACTAAACCTGCTGTAAAGACTAGAAGAGCAAAGGAGGTAGCTAAAGATGTCTAATTTTAAGGTTGGTGACAGAGTATATGTTGATGGCTACACCATACACAACGATAGAGGTGAAAAGGTGCATGTCAAAGGCACAGGTGTAATTAGTAGCACAACATTTGCACCTGACGTTTATTCTGTGAAGATGGATAAGCCGTATATTAATCAACACTACTGCACCACAACTTTCTTTTCGGCTCTCCCCCACGAGCTGTTTACCATTAAAAAAGAGGGGGAATTAAGGATGACTAAAAATTTTAAAGTAGGTGACAGAGTGTGCTGCATTGAAGAGCATGATGGTAACACCCATATTATAGGTCAGGTTGGTACGGTGCGTGCCCTTGTCTCTGCCTTCCATGAACTTGCGATAGAGTTTGATAATGATGTACAGGGACACACTTTAGGTTCAGCTCACAAATGCCCCACTGGTCATGGATGGTCTATTCCCCCTGAAAAACTTGTTCCTGCTTATATCGCCCCTCGTAAAGATACTAAAATTATCATTTACACCAAGGGTAATAGAACCTTCGCAAAGGTCATTGTAGGTAAGCGCACTGTGGAAACTGAATGTGCAGTATGTTCCCATGATGATGTCTTTTCTATCTTTACAGGTGCTCAAATTGCCCTTGCACGCCTTGCATACAAAAATAACGCTAAACCTGCGCTCTCAAAAGCAGCACTTGACAAAGCTTTAAAGAATTTTGAAATTATTGAATAATAAAGGAGAATAACAAATATGGCAAAGAATGATTTTGCACAAATTACAACCCCTGCCGGTGAAGCGGTGTACCCTAAGCTCCGCAGCACTGAAGTCTTTGATGGCGAGGATACCGGAAAGTATGTCTGCGGTATCAAATTGTCTAAAGAAGACACTGATAAGCTGATTCAACGTATAGAAAATGAATGGGAGATGGCTAAGAAGTCTCCCGACTTTGACGGCAAACGCTATGGTCGCAACTCTGCCCCTTCCCTTGGGTTCCATGAAGACAAAGATGGTGATATTGTCTTTAAGGCTAAGACCAATGCTGTTATCAAGACCAAAGCTGGTGATGTTATCGAAAAGACTATGGCTGTTTTTGATAAGAAGGGCAAACCTATGGATGACGAGATGGAAGTAGGTAATGGCTCTACCATCCGTCTGTGTATGCTTCTGCGCCCCTTCTATGCTTCTGCTACTGTCTATGGTATTCAGTTGCTGCTTAAGGCTGTTCAGGTACTGAACTATGTTGCTCCTGCTGCTGGTGCAGTATCTGCAGATGATTGTGGCTTTGATGTAGAAGAAGAATTTGATGAGGATAAAGTACCCTTTGCTGATGAGGGTGCAGACTTTTAAAGCCTATGGCTATTAAGTTTAATCGCAGAGGTGGCTTTTCCACCCTCAACAAACCCTATCGTAGCGGTTTAGAAGACCGCCTAGCGCAGCAACTTGAAAATGCAGGTGTACCTAAGGTGTACGAAAAATACTCCATCGCCTACGAGATTCCTGCCACAAAGCACCATTATACCCCTGATTTCATTCTGCCTAATGGTATTATCATCGAAGCCAAGGGTATCTTTGAAGCTGCTGACCGCAAGAAGCATCTGCTTATCAGACAACAATATCCAAATTTAGACATACGCTTTGTATTCTCCAACGCTAAGACAAGAATCGGTACAGGAGCTAAGACTACTGTGGCTGAATGGTGTGAGAAGCATGGTTTCCAATACGCCAGCCGTGAGATTCCCTCTCGGTGGTTCAAAGAGACCATGAAGGACACCAATGGTCTTGTCCTGCGTGGAAAAGGTGAGCGTATTGTCACTCTTTAAATTCAAAGAGCGCACTGAGACCACACAGATATGTGTTGTCTTAAGAAACCTAAAGGGTAAGCGCAAACGTGAGCTGTTTAGGGAAGCTTACAGACAAGGTGAAGTTGACACAGGCTTTCACTTTATTGTCTTCAATAATGGTCTTTTTGAGACCGACAGAGAAATAAAGGCAGTTGCCGGATATAACCTGCCTGAATGTGAGACTTCTGTGTATGTCTTAGCTGATACGCTAGGACGCAAGAAAATATCCGATGCTCAGCAGTATGTACTGAATGAGCTAAAGGTACAGTATGATGTGCCTATAAAATTTATTACTGACGAGGTGTAACTTATGGAGACACATCAACCCTGCCCTGCTTGTGGCAGCCATGATGCCTTAACCATCTATGAAGATGGGCACAGTTATTGTTTCTCATGCAACACCTATTTTCGCAGCAGCAAGGAGGAGAAAAAATTGTCAAGTGGATTAAAGAAACAAGGTCTGATAGACCTACAGGACATGGTGGTCTCCCCCTTGCCTAAGCGAAAACTGACAAAACAAACCTGTGCTAAGTATGGCTACTTTACCTCTAAGGTGCATGGGCAGCCTGTGCAGGTAGCTTGTTACTATGATGATGCCAATAAACTGCTTGGTCAGAAAATCAGATATGCTGATAAGAGCTTCGAAGCTAGAGGTTCTTTCAGTGAGCGATTCTTTGGGCAACATCTGTTCCAAGGTGGTGGCAAGAAGCTGGTGATAACCGAGGGTGAGATTGATTGTCTTACAGTCTCGCAGGTACAGGGTAACAAATATCCTGTTGTGAGTATTCCTACAGGAGCTGCTAGTGCTGCTAAGGTCTTCAGAGCTAACTTTAATTGGCTAGAGAGCTTCGAGGAAGTTATTGTCATGTTTGATATGGATGACGCAGGACGCAAAGCTGTGAAGGCTGTTAGCGGTATCCTGTCCCCTAATAGGCTTAAGATAGCATGGTTACCCTGCAAAGACCCTAATGAGTGTTTACAAGAAGGCAAGAGTGACGCTGTTGTTAAGGCAGTATGGGAAGCAAAGACATACACACCTGCTGACATCATCAAAGGTGATGAACTGTGGGAGGTATTGTCTAAGCATGAGGAATCACTGAATTATCCCCTACCTTGGGACATCCCACTGCAAAACATGACTGATGGATTGCGAAAAGGTGAGCTTGTTGTTATCACAGCAGGTACAGGTATAGGCAAAACTACATTCGTTAGACAACTAGCCTATCATCTTGGTACGGAGTGTTACTGTAAGGTTGGTATGTTGATGCTTGAAGAAAATGTTAAGCACACCGCCAATGGTCTTGTGTGTCTTAAGCTAGGTAAACCTGCCCATAGACCTATTATTGACAGTGATTACAAAAAAGCCTTTGAAGACATCATGGATAATTTTGTCTTCTACAACCACTTCGGCTCTATTGAATGTGAAGACCTTTTGCAAACCATCCGTTACATGGTGACAGGTGAGCAGGTGGACTTTGTTGTCTTAGACCACATTTCCATTGCTATCAGCGGTCTTGACATTGAGAATGAACGTAAGGCTACTGATGTACTTATGACGAAACTTCGTTCGCTCGTAGAAGAAACAGGTGTAGGCATGTTAGTTGT
>ULIZ01050502.1_pt1 | contig 15811 bp, 14 predicted proteins | sample 1950601 | NCBI WGS metagenome assembly ULIZ01 (sample SAMEA4835456, study PRJEB28245) | human gut metagenome | biome: gut microbiome; material: fecal sample | place: Denmark | collected 2008 | reverse complement strand
CTTCTGTATATGTGTGAAAACAATTTTCTGCATATACTATTTCAGACTGCCTACAACACGTTGAATCATTCTTATAAAAATAATCTCCCATAACAGTATCCTCTGGCACTCTATACGCTCCATATTTCATCCTATAAAAAGGAAAATCTTGATTTCGCATTTGCCATTTTATCCTTCCTTTTTCTGCATATATAAGTAATATAGGCATAAGATTTAAATGCATATAACGAATAGCACAAGCAGAAAAACTAACATGATACCTTGCAGATAACCACTGTATCAACTGCCCGGAAAAGATTTTTCCTTCCACGTCTAATTTAAATTGAGACAATGGCATAAGAAGATTTGCTGCAAAATCGTCAGCTTCCCTTTCCAACTCCCACTCTTCATTTTTCCCAAAAGGTTCATAACGATGAATATGAGGTTGCATTTTACCATTTTGTAGTGCATGCCGATGATGATCTATGAAATAGTGCCCAAGCTCATGAGCGAGAGTAAACCGACCTTTATTACTATCTTCGGTATTTCCTCGTTCCCTATTGATATGTACAAAAAACTTATTTTGATCTTGCTCATACCATGTCATTCCATCAAAAGTATCTTTTCCATAATCATCATATATGACACACAACCCTTCGTCTTTAGCTATCTCATTTAATGAAATCGGAATGGAGTATAATGAAGCAATGTCATCCGAAATATGTTGATAAGCATTAACTTTCATCATCATCGTCAATTATCCTATGCTGATTTTTCATTTTATCCAGTACTTCTTTAGGCAATTTCCCGAAATGTCTAGCAGCCATTGAATATTTATCATCCCCAGTAACTATAGAATAAGACGTACTAGATGATACCCTATCACAATTATAATCTGAAACCGCACAACAAGTACCACTAAAAATTGCTTCAACATCGACATGTTTATCCTGAATGCAAGATTTATAATCACAATACATCTCACAAAAGAATAATAGCTCTTCTTCATCACGTGGAGGAAGATAGCCAGTTGAACAAAGCATTATATCCAATTCCTCTATAGATAATTCTTTCATGCCCTTAATAATTCTAAATCGTTAATTGCTTCACACGCTTCTTTTTTATATACTCTAATTGTCACTTGAGTCACCCCCAATCGCACCCTAAGTTTTTCCAATAATGTTCTTGGCAGTTTCTTTCCTCGCGTTTGGTAGGCTTTATATGTCAAGTATATAATCCTGTGTTTCTCATCAAGTACGGACAGTTTTTTTTCTAAAGCCAAAACCAACTCCATTTTTAGTTCTGGATCCATTTCTGAGACATGAAAAGAAGAAAAATATCCATCAATATTTTCTATTATAGAAAGATCTTCCTCGTCCCTAAGTTGAGCACATTCGCCTTTTCTTAAATACTGATGCATTTGTGATGTCGCAATACTCATGAGCCATACGATAATAGCGTTTTCCTCAGTTTTACAACGTGACTTTCTCATGTCGAAAGTTGGATACAGCCATACTTTATTAAAAGTACACTGAATAGCTTCAAATGCTACTGTTTCAGTATAGCCTAATTTACTTGCATTGACTTCGACAAATGTGCGTATCTTACTCTCAAAGTACCCAACGAATAGGTCAAAAGCTTTTTTTGCATCGTTTAGATTCGCTTTCTTATTTGCTATAGCACGCAAAAGTTGAATTCCATCGACTGTGTTCGCTACTTTTTCATTCATTATTTCTGATGCTACTAACGGTTTTGGTATATAGATGAGCATTCAATGAAGAATGCCCATAAAAATATTATTCTCATGGTTAAAGTAAAAAACATAAACGGAACCAGCCGTTTTAAAAGTCCTGCAGGGTACATAACTTGGTTGGACTACTGGGAAGCTAAAAGCGGTAAGACCGCATGGAAATGTTCGGCTACAGACTGCCACAAATTTGGTCGAGTTAATCTGATTGGTGCTCATGTACAAAAGGCAAATAGCTACGACCAGAGTTGGTATATTGTTCCACTCTGTAGAGGATGCAATAACCGCATTGACGAATTTTACGTTGATGAAACTTTAGTTCCTGTACCAAGCAATTTCTAATGTCCAACAATTTAAAGGCCATGAAAGGAGGTGTTAACTATGGCAAAGACCGGTGAAGGTAAGAAAAAGGTGTATGTACACGAACATACCAAAGATGACGGAACAAGGGTAAAGACCCACTACAGATCAACTCCCAACACAAGTAAGGGAAGCAAAAAGTAAGAGATAACACTCATTTTTAGGATGTGCCTCAAGGATTAACTCCTTGAGGCTTTTTTATATCAACATACCTTTAATCTCACCGACACAAAATGAATGGTTATCTTTATTATTTCATTTTTCTGTTAGCGTCCGAGATTTCCAAGCCTTTGAGAGACTCTTCGAAACTTACTATCTGATAGTCAAAGTCATATTTACTCATTTCCGGCTCATAATAACTGCTTGCAAACATCTTTGGCAACTGTGGCAAGAAGAAAGAACCGAGCCAAACAAACGGATTAAAAAGACGACTAATCCAAATCTTATGATTATACTTCTTTGCGAAAAATCTTACGATCTCTACCGTATCTGCCAATTCTGCATTTTGCGGATAGAACGTGCCACCCAATTCTCGATCGATAACTTGCTTCACAAATTCTGCCAAGTTGTCTATGAATAGCATGGAACGTTTGTTGTGCCATGCAGGAAATATAGGAGTCTTGGTTGCAAGCCATCCCAAGCGTAAAAAGTTACCCTTAGAATTCGGACCGTATATCATACACGGACGTAAGTTCGCTACTTTAAATGTATCACAAGCCAATTTATTCAATCCCTGTTCCGCTTGCAACTTACTGTCACCATAAAAATCATTCAGATTAGGCTTCGTATCACGCTTTGTAACAACTCCTTTCAATGATTTACTTGCATGATAAACAATGCGTGACGACATGAAAACAAATTGCTTTACGCCACACTCTTTAGCGTGCTTTGCAATCTCAATCGTTAAATCACGATTTACCTTATAATATAAAGGAGCCATCTCTGGCTTTGGGTCAACATGCGCAATACCTGCAACATGAAAAACGGCATCATATTTCGAAAAATCTGCTTGTTTCCAAACACCATTCATCGTGTCAACTGTATCCACCTGATACTTGTCAGGCTCACGCATTAACCAACGCTCTATCGAAGTACCAACAAAACTGTTGGCACCTGTTATAGTATCTTTTTCATTATCCTTTCAATTTTGCTTTTCTAAAATTAGGGTCAAGATATTTAGTTACTCCTTGCATACAGCCGGCAATCATAGGCATAGGGTCACACCATGTGCCATCGTGATAACTAACATTTTTACCCCAAAACTTAAACCAACTTGGTTTAAACGAAAATCTTTGTGGACTCATCAAGAACCACATTACATCCAATCCAAACCACCGTATCTGTTGGCCTGATTTATAATTCTTCATATCAAATATTTCAGCTCCATTGCCAAGATACTCATCAACAAAAACTTTCGCGAAATTGACACCAGCAGCAAAACTCGCTTGAAGACTTGAAGGCACACGAGGATTTATCTCTATTATTTTCAATTCTCCAGTACACTTGTCTTCAAGTACATCAAAATCTGCGAATCCATGCCAATTTAATTTTTCAAGACATCTTTCACATTGTTCTAACAAAAAAGGATGCTCAATAGTTTCACTATAGCAGCTCGTTCCACCTTTCAACGGAAAAAAACGACGAATCTTGATAATAGTTGATGCTGCAGTCTGTCCGTCACTTTTACGGAACAACATTACATTATAATAATAATCAGGTTGTTCCACATATTGCTGAAGAGCACACGCACCAAAAGACTCTGCTATTGCAGGAAACTTTTCTTTTAACTCATCCAAACACTCTACACGTGTGATACCCTTTGCTCCTGCAGAAAGATTCGGCTTAATCATTGCAGGAAAACCGACATAGTCAGCTACGCTCTTCAAGTCTCCACTTATCGCTCTTGTTTTAGGATGAACAATATTATACCTTTCGCATACTTCCATCAACTTCTGTTTATCATTAGCTAATTCAAATGTTGAATATGTTTCAACAGCGCATAGCATTTTATACAGCTGCTCTACCGTTTCCTTCTCACGACTCAGAAAATAAGCAGACTCGTCACCCATAGGTATGATTAAATCATATTGATGTTCTTTAATATGCTTGTAGAAATATGTTTTAAATGCCTGTGCCTCCAAATGCACATTAGGCGACACATATTTATGATGTAAGTACTTTGTTGCGTATCCGCTGCTTACTTTTTGCGTACAAAGAGCTGTCAGCTCATGTCCAAGCTTATTAAGTTCGCGAGCCATACAAACGACTTGTACACCCTCACCGTCTAGTAGTAAAATTTTACTCATAATTTATTCGAACATTATCTTTTCAAGATTAGTAATGCATTCTCCTTTCATAAAGTGTTGCTCATAATACATACGTCCGTTCTCGCCCTTCTTGGCAAAAGCTTCCCTATTTTTCAATGTCGTATTCTTTATATAGGCTGCCAGTGCCTTATATTCTCCAGCAGGAACTGCATAACCACAATCAGCCTCATTTATCAAATCAGACGCACCCTTTCCAATCATTGCCAACACAGGTTTGCCTCCAGCCATGTAACCTTGTAATCTTGCTGGCACAGTCACATCCAAGTGTGGCAATGTAGTAGGTTTTAGGGTAAGTAACATTGCATCTGCCTTAGCGTAAAATGCAGGCATTTTACTATAGGGTTGCTTGCCCATGAAATATACATTATTGAGTTTCTTATGCTCACATTCATCTTTCATTTGTTGTTGCAAGTTACCTCCACCCACGAATATGAATTTTACTTCAGGAGTATCACTCATCTCATCCAATAGAGCAACCAAACTGTCTATGCCCAAACCATCTGCTATATTGCCAGCCATCATAATTATATACCCTTTGGGTAATTCCGAAATTTCTTCTATTGCCATTGCTTTAAGATCATCACTCCAATTGGGAAAATATACTATTTTTTCTGAATAGTCGGCATCTCTGTCTATCAAGCTTGCCATTCCCTTCGAGGTAATGAGCAACTTGTTCGAAGCACGATACATCCAGTTTACAAGTTTTTTTATTCCAGGTTCAATTGTTTTACCTTTATTGCCCAATGTGGAAGTTACCGAATCAGGCCAGATGTCCAATACCCATGTATATAAAGGTATTTTTTTTATCTTGCTTAAAAGAATAGCAGGTATACAACTCGTAGCAGGTGACAACTGCTGAAAAAAGATAGCATTATATCGTTTTTTTAAGCAGAAGAAAAATAAGACCCAAAAAACAGAAGAAACTACAAAACTAACATAATTGAGAGCTAAGTATACGAACCCTGTTCTACGAGGGGTTTGAAAAATTCTATATACCTTTACTCCACCTATAGTTTCTATTCTCTTTCTGAAGATACCATAACCTTTAGGATATTTTCCTTCTGGATAATTTGGTATGCCTGTTAAGACATCAACTTCATAACCTCTATCAGATAACTCAAATGCGATATCATTCCCTTTAAAGTTTTCTGGATAGAAATATTGAGTTACTAATAAAATACTTTTTTTCATGTTATTGTTCTATTAATTGGGAGTAAAGAGCTATATACTTTTCGAAGCATTTATCATTCATAAAGTATTTTACTGCTCGGTTGCGACATTCATCTGGAGAAAACGTAAAAGTTTTAATCTTGCTTAACGCCTCTACGATACTCTTTATGTCCCCTTGTTCTACTATTACACCTGTCTTTTCATCTATAGCTTCTGGTGAACCACCAGTGCGATAAGTTATAATTGGAGTACCACAAGCCAAGGCTTCTAAGTTAACAGTAGGGAATGTATCTGCGTAGGTCGGATTAATAAGCACATCTGACTCTGAGTATAAATTCACAAGCTCTTGAACATTCTGAGTACGTTGGATGCCTATTATGCCTGGGGGTAATGTTTTCACCTGCTTTTCGGATAGTCCCACAATGGTAATTTGATAATCATAAGATAGAACTTCCCTCAATTTAAATATGTCATCTATGCCTTTTTCCTTGTTCCAAACATTTGAAACTGCAAGGATTCGGAATTTTCCATCTTCAAATGATTTCTTAGGCAAAGTTGGTTGGAACACTTTTAAATCAACTCCATTGTGAATAATTGTTAGTGGTTTATCCTTGAGAAACGAATTCTTTACAAAATTTCCTAGCCATTCAGAACATGCCACAATTGAAAGATTCTTATTTTCTCCAAACATTTTTTTCTTTAACTCAAAGTTTTTAGTCGATCTATCAATCATAGTTTTGGGGTATTCATGCTGTAAAGGACAGTCATGACACATGGTTTTCCAACGGTCACAATTCTTAGTGACAAAATGGAAACAATGCCCAGTAAATGGCCAGCAATCATGAAATGTCCATACGACTTTTATGTCAGTTTGATTAAGATACTCAAATAGCAGTCTGTAGTTCAGCCAATGATCATGGATATTGTGCAGATGAATAACGTCAGGCTTTATATTTTGTATCCGTTTTATAAAAAGCTTCGTGTTCCGTCTAGATGCCAACCCCTCTCTATCGAAAAATCTATTCTCAAAATAATGCAGATAACGGTCGATGTATGTACCTACTTTGATAAGATTTGATTTTGAGGGATTGGAATATTGGCGATAGGCTATATAACTTTTCCAACCATGTTCGATGGCAGATATACCTATTGCTTCTGCTATTTTCCCAGTTGACCCCCAATTAGCAGTAACATTTATTTGTAATAATGTAGGCATTATTTTTATATTCTATATTAATAAATATCAAATAAATAATTATATCTTCTTAGTATATTTTAATTGTAACTTCGTTTCCTCTTAATAGCTTACTTTGTTGTAGATATGTCCAACCATATTGATTTTTTATTGCTTCCGTACAAAATGTAGGCACAATCTTATTATTTAACAATGTTTCTATATGACATTTATTACTAAATGTCGGAATATTGACAATAACATTATCTTTAGAGGCTACATTTTTCCATTTGATAATCAAATTAGAGTTTTTTTCTTCTATTATGATAGGACAAAACAAAGGCTGTAATTTATAATATTCATTTGTGTTAATCTTGGGGAACAATTTATGTAAAAATCTTTTTTTACTCCAATCTTTATCCTTTTTTATAGAAAGCAATCCACAATAGTTTTTTAATACAATGTCTTCATATATATATTTATTTCCAAAATGACCTTGCCAAGGAGCAAACGTACCCTTACATATCATACCATGTTCCTTGGACCATATAGCTGCTATTGCAGGGCCTTTTTCTGCTAAATACTCTGTTCTTCCTTCAAACCAACTAACAAAATAACTCTCAGAACGATATATATGTAATCCTGTTTCTGCTGTAATTGGAAATAATGGCGTTATTTTCGCCTTATATGCATCAATATATGCCATAACAAGCCAAAGAAGACAATGAGCCGTATATACAGAAGCATAGTGATAATCCCACCATAGGTATTTCTCCTTACCTTCCCACTCATTGAGCATCATATTATTGTTATCAAGCATCTTTTTCAAACGTGGTTCAAGAAAATTTAAAGCCGTCAAAAGATCTTTTGTATTACCACTTGAAGCAAGTAAATAAATCCACAATCCCCACGCAAAGATCTGATTTGTTCCTCTTCCTTGATAGTTAATGTCCCCGTCAGGAGCCACCGCATTCAATAAGAACCCTAGTTCTTTACTCAAATCCATAGGTTCTCCTTGTACTCGCAGATATTGCAATATAGAAACTGTTGCCAAATCGTACTGAAGATTAAAACTCGTTCCATGTGGCAAACGGTCTTCAATACCTCCATCTGCATTAGTGGCCTTAAAAATTATCTCTTTACATTTATTAATCGTACTCTGATAATTGTTATCACCTTTCCATTCTATGCGTTTCTTATTAACAGCCCACCGCATAGGAAGCCAATTTATAGTATAATGATTACTGTCTGCTGTGTCACAAATAGTATTACGAATAGTTTGCGCAGTTTTATCGTCAACTATTGGCTCTACCATAGAGATAGCTAGATTATTGAAATCAGAATGAAATGCTGTTAATTTCTTGTTATCATCCCAACGTACTAATATACTATGTAGGAGTGATAATCCTTGCTTATAAAGAACTTCATTAGAAGTGCTTTTACCCCATAAAATAAAAGCAGCAGCAGCATGCGTTGCTCCATAATGTGCAGATATTTCCTCGTTGTCATTAGGATCTACAAATCGTTCTAATCCATCTGTCCCTTTTTGTATCCATGAAGTGCAGACGGGTAGGATTAATTCTATAATTTGCTTTATTTGTTCTGTCATGCTCTTTTTATGATTTGTATAAACAATCAATTATTTGCATTGTATTATGTGTTCCATTGAGTGTAACAAGATAGCTCTCTTTGAGTCCCTTTCGAATACAATTATGAACTTCGTTAACTTCATATTCAAAACCTTCATAAGTATATGAAGTAGAGTATCTATCCACGATATAACCATTTGCATCATAAAGTGTGACACAATTGGTTCTGTTGAATTGTGAATTCCACTCAATACTGCCATTCTTTCCTATTACAGCAGCCTTACTAAGTGATCCAAAATTTGAGGATAAGTTTATAACAGATTTCTTGCCATTCTTTTTAGCTGCAATCTGCCAATCGGAATCAATACCATGAGAAGATACTCGGTATATTGCATTTATTTTTTCAGGAATTCCCCCTATAAAGTATTCCATGAAAGCTATAGCATATACACCAAAATCCTGAAGAACGCCTCCACCTTCTTTTGCATTATATATAGCATATCCTTCACGTATTTGTTCGCGTTTATAAAAATCCACTTTTATAAACTCAACATCCCCAATCCTTCCATCGCAAATCCATTGGTTGGCTTTTTGAAATGAAGGAAGACATTTCATCCACATTCCTTCCATAAAAAAACAACCGTTGTGTTTGGCTATATTAATCAGTTCGTCAAGCTGCTCAATATTACTTGTTATAGGTTTCTCACAAAGAACATTTAAACCAGCCTCTAAACATTGTTTCACATGTTCGTAATGATACTTTACAGGAGTGGCTATATATATAACGTCTATGTTAAGAGTTTTATCGTTTATCATTTCTTCATAACTTCCATAAGCATGACAATGTCCATGACGTGAAGCAAACTTTTTAGCTTTTCCTAATGATCGTGAGGCAACGGCATAAACAATTCCATCTTTATTTCCATCAATGGCGCAAGAAAATGTTTCAGCCATATAACCTAATCCTATAACGCCCCAACGTATAGGATTTTCATTTTTCTTTGTTTTACCTAAAGGGGTGTTTCTCCAGATTTTCTTTAACCTAATATATATTTTTTGAATCATGTCAATGTGTACTTTGTTTTTTTATTACTTCCAATGTTGTCTCACATATATTATTTTTCCCTTCAGCAACATCTTGATATGCTTGAACCATATACTCCACCATTCGATTGTATTCTTGAGAAAGACTTCCTGCTATATGAGGTGTCAAAAAAACGTTCTTTCGCCAAAAAAGGGGCGACCATGGATAAAGTGGTTCGTGGGATGTAACATCTAATAAAGCACACATATCCTTGTTTTTCTTTAAAACCTTATTTAGAGCTCTTTCATCCACCTGAGCTCCACGACCGGTATTGATAAATGTTGCTGTTGGTTTCATACTATGGAATAAATCCTCATTTATAATATGCCTTGTCTCTGGAATATCTGGTAGGTGATTACTTACAACATCACAAGTACGGAATAATTCTTTTAATTCAACCTTTTTTACACCAAGTTCCCTTACACGTACATCTGATAGATAAGGATCGTAGACGAACACATTCAATTTGTATGGCTTTAATAATTCTACAACTTTACTACCTATAGCACCACAACCAATAATTCCAATATTTGCACCATAGTTACCAAACTTTCTTTCTGCATATCCACGGGATTTATTAAAGCCTCTGTGCCATATTGGCCATTTATAAGCTCTCTGTGCTTGAAAATAACCTTTTCCTGCAAGTAGAATCTGCGAAGCTGTAAATTCTGCTACTGGAATACCATTTGCATTGGATGCAGTGAACACTCGTATGCCTTTCTCTAAGAATGGTTCTGCAAAATATTTAACAGTTCCTGCGGCATAGAATATACATCTAAGAGAAGGAAAAAATGTCCCTATTTCTTCTTTCGTAAAAACAGGCATATACCAAGTTGAGAAAACATATTCACATTCTTTTAACTCCGAAAATTTACATACAAGATCATCTTTGGTGAAACATGGTATGTCACCAAAACTACCATTAAATGTTTCAAGAACCTTACGAAGTTTTTCTCCGTCTTTGATTTTATTTGTTATTATTGCTATTTTCATTGCTTTAACATTTGATGTAATTCTATTGCATATGCAGATGAATAGACAAAAGCACAAGATGTATAAAGATTTTGCACAATCGCCCCTTCCATACAGAAAGAAAAAATACCACCTGTAGCCTCTCCTTCTATAGCAGTATGCTTACAACACCAATCAAGGGCTTTTTGAGCACTCAGACGAATGCGGTTATCATTGGACAAACAATACCAATCCATTAGATTCTTAGCTATGATACTAGCAGCCTTACAATCTTCTCCCATTAGTGGTTTTGTTAGATTATACGCCCAACCGCCATTTCTATGTTGCACACGTATAAGGTTTTCGATTGTTTCATTTATAACTTTTTTTATACGTTCATCCTTCAGTACTCTATATGAAGGTATTAGCCCCTCTAATGCCCATGCCTGACCTCTTCCAAACATACCGCCATGCTGATGGTTGTTGATGTCTATACTTGTGCAAAAACCATGTTTATTCGGTATGTAGAAAAGTTCTATATAACGTGATGTAAAGTTTTTTAGAAATTTTAGGTACTTTTCTTCATTTGTAAATTCCACAAGACGTGCAAATAAGCCTGCCGTAAATCCGACATCAACTATAACACAATTCTTATCCCATTTGTTATCTCGTATATTGTATCCAATATACACCATTCCATCAAGACGTGCGGTGTCTATTATCCAATCAGCGCACTTACGTGCAATATCAATGTATCTACCATCCTTTGTTTTTTCATAGATACTCAAAAAGCAATTATTTGCGATATATGCAGAGTCATTTGGTGCGAGCATTGGAATAGCTCCTTTTTTGTCATAATCGTTCCGAACTATCCATCCACCACACTCCTGCTGATAATCAGCCAATTTATTAGCCAAAATTTTAGCTTGATCCAGTTTACCCATAAAGCATAGTTCTCTGACTGTTGCAGAATTTGTCCAAATCCAACTTGGCAGACACCATTCTTTGTTCTCTGCTATGAAACCAGCATATAGTAGACCACAATATTTACCAGAATTTTGTAAAGATGTCTCGATAAAAACATTCCATGTCTCAACAGCATTTTCAAGTTTAACTCCCATACTAAACGAAGAAAAGCGTAGTATCTTACCTGCAGTTAGAGAGGATTTTCCAAGCATTTTTTTCGCAATATGGTGAAGTAAACAGTAAAGTCGATATTTTAATTCTTTCATTTTTAATGATTCTTTATTATATTATATATGGGAAAAATTATTCTACGACTCCACTCTCTTATCGACAATCCTCCATATTGTCTTGCTTTACTATAGAACTCATTTGCAATTTTAAATTGGTTCTGTGCCATTGCATTCTCTGCTATATTTATATAGTTTCCATGCATGATATAATTAGCCTCTTTCTGTGATAATTTATCTATAATATATTTGAATTTTTCTAAATATTGCTTCTTTATAGCAATCTGTTTTTCAAGATTTGGAAGATTTAAATTCTCGTTGTTCTTGATAACCAATAATTCTGGGATAGAGACAACAGAGTATTTTTCAAAAAAACGCACTAAAAACTCATAATCTTGATGACGAAGAAATGCGCCATCAAAACCATTCAATTCATTTACTATACTTTTCCTTACAAATATATTACTACCAGTGCAGAACATAAACTTACAAGCAAGTGTTTCAACGAGAAAGTTTCCGTCCTTTACTTCTTTATATTTGAGATATGTAGCACCTAGGCGTCTAAATTCACATCCAGTATACACTCCACCAATTTTTAAAGATGCCCGTTCCATAATGTCGTAGCATTTCTGAAGTCTTTCTGGCAAATATTCATCATCACTATCAAGAAGCGAGATATACTTGCCTTTGGCAACAGCAAAACCTGTATTACGGGCAACAGCTCCGTTCTTGTTGCATTCATGTTTAATATATTTAATCCTCGAATCAGACTTTAAGTATTTTAACACCAGCTCTTCTGTCTGTTTTCGAGCCGTAGTTTCCGGATTGTTGTCATCAACTATGATAAGTTCCCAAAACTTATATGTTTGGTTGATAACACTTCTTATTGAAGCTTCAAGGAACTTGGGATTTCCATAAGTCGGTATAATTACGGATATATTAATATTGTTGCTTTGCATTTGAAAAGTATTTACTGATTAAATAATATAGACCAAAAGATAAGAAATAATTTAATATATACCCATTATTAAAATGGTTACTGAAGTAAAGCATAAACGTTGCAAAAGATATTAATCCATAAAAAGCCAACCAGATAGGATCGTTTGAGCAACCGTATCTGCTGTAACAAAAGGCGATAAACCACCCAAGTACAAAAGAGGCAAATATTGCTCCTATGGTACCGAAATCTATTACATAATCTGTCAAAAACGAGTGGGTGTTTAAGAATGTTGGCTGGATTTTCTCAACAGTTTCAACTTGAATACCAATTCTATTACCAAATTGAGCAAATGTATTTGCGCCATATCCTCTTTCATGATTATTTCTTATATTATAATCCAAATTACCCCATGGTGATGATAAATAAAGGTAATTAAGAAACATACCTTCAGCAAATGTACTCTGATAATCCGAAGATAATTGGCTGCCACTTCTTTCAAAATATGACATTTCTCCACCTTGTGCATCAGTACGTATAGAATTATTATTCGAGAACATATATAATATAAGTATTGGCAACCATATTATTGCATATTTTTTTACTAAATAGCCTATCTTGCTTTTGATAATATTAGGTTTAAATCGAATGAATCCTACCATAATAAAGAAAAATGACACCAGTATTGACATTTTTGTTACAGTAATAAGCGCAGCAAATAGACTAATGGCTATGGTAATAATTATCAATTTTGAATTATTTCGCTTACAAGCTATTATTATTGATGCAGGAAGGTAATAAGCCAATTGTCCGATAATGGGGATATCAACACCTTGTTTTGCATCAAGCAAAGCATCTCCTGATAGAGCTAATACATTACCAAAAAAAACTAATACTACAACTGTCTGTAGTAGACCTAATGTCATCATTATCCAAACACTCTCATTTTCGTAAGTTCTAATTAGAGGTGCATAACCATTATTTATTCCAAATGAAATGCCTAGAAAAAGTGCAATAAACGAAAATGTAATGGTGAGTTGCGTTAGGTTAGACAATTCAGGAAAGAAAACACCACCCCATGTGGGTATATAAAGTAAAAAGGAAATTAGTGTTGCTATCAGTATATAATATGGATTATATAAATAAACCTGTTTTTTACCTCTTATAAAACAGCCTATCATCACAAATAAAGTAACCGACTGTGCATAATAACCGTTTACGATATATAGTAAAGCTATAAAACTAAGTATACAATACAACATCTTATTCATACAGGTGATATTTATTTTTCTAGAAATGATTTAACTATATTCAAAACATTAATACCCCTTACTCTCAGATATAGCATATAGTATGTACACATAAATATAGCAACAATAAAGATGCGTATATATAATTCTACGCAGAAATACGTATCAATGATCTGACATATAATAAATATAAAAAATGATGGCAACATATTATTTAAAATATGCCCATATACTTTGTATGTGTGTTGCTTTGTTAAGATTGAATATAAAAGTACATTAACCGCACAACCTATAACCGTTGTTACCAAATATCCATAAACTAATAAATTTGCATTAAGTAATAAGGTTGCAAGTAAAATGAATAAACCTATAATTCTTTTTACTAAAGTGAAATACATTAAACGATCAACCTTACCTAAGGACTTTATAAAACTTAGTATTAGTTGCTCTGTCATAATAAAAATACCACATATCATTAGTACTTTTAGATATGATGCAGATAAAACCCATTGTTTTCCAAATAATAGTATTATAATTTCTTCGGAAAATATTGATACTATAATTAGCAGAGGAAATGCTATTAAAGAAATAGCATCAAGTGTTTTAGTACATTCTGTTCTAAATACGCATAAATCGTCTTTTAATTTAGTTAAAATTGGAAATGCAACAATACCAACAGCCATTGCAGCGGATGTGGATGTTGTTTCCTCAAGGCGTTTTGCTTGATAAAGATATCCTGCAGTTTGAACATTCAAGAATTTTCCTGTTAACATTGTCATTATATTCTCATAAATAGTATCGACAATAGAAACTACACTCGTGAAAAAGCCAAAAGGAATCAAACGTTTAAGACTTGAATATGAGAATTTTACAGATATTTTATACTTACTAAAGACAAAGTTTAAAACAACATTTACTAAGTTAACGATGATTTGATAAGTGACTAGAGCATAAACGTCTCCGCCTAATACAGCTATAATAATAGCTATTATGGAAGCTAATGTTACACCTGATATTGAACTGATAAAGATTTTATCAAATTGAAGATTTCTTTTCAATAGAGTCAGTGGTACAATACCTATTGCCGTTATTGGAAATACTATGCTTATAATTCTAATTACATTTGCAAGTCCCTCAATATTGAAGTAATCTTGTATATAAGTAGAAGTAAAAAATAATATTAAATAGATAGTTAATGATACGACAATATTAAACAAGCCAATTGAAGAACAGTCAATATCTGAGATGGTTTTCTCTTTTATTAAGCTCCCCCCAAGACCTGAATCTAATAGAATATTTGCCACAGTAAATATAACAGCAAGAACGCCAATTGTACCAAAGGCATCCGGGGTTACAAATCTGGCAAGTATTAGAGTTGTCAGAAGATATATTGCTTGAGGCGCAAATCTAGATAAAAGCCCCCATAAATATGCTTTTTTATTTTGCATAAGTAAAAATATATGTATTAATCTCTATGAAAAACATTATATGTATAAACCTGCTCCTCTATACCTGCGAGGTCATTCTTCGAAATGATTGGCATTAATTCCATTTGAGTTCACTATTAATATATTAGTTTTGTTGAAAACAAGTGAATAGAAGAGGCTTCCATTTGAGTCATCATATCTCTTTGCCTTTCAAAGTACTATATAAGCAATATAATCCTTACTAGTTCTGTTTGCTCAACAATGATAGGCACCATATTCTGTGAATCATCTTTCAATTTACACATATTTCATAATTTAATAAACAAGAATTGCCATGAATATTTATAGTTAAACTCGCCGAAATTGCGGATATTTCATGGTAATTCTTGTTTGATGTTATAATTTACGCCACACCATCTTATTTACGATACCAACATAACTCTGCACAATTTTCACAACTTTTGTTGATACATTTTCATCTACATAATCAGGAACTGGAATACCGTGCTGGCCATCACGACACAGTTCTACTGCAGTGTCTACTGCTTGAAGCAATGACTTTTCATCGATACCGGCAATGATAAAGTCGCCTTTATCTATAGCTTCCGGACGTTCTGTAGAGG
>ULIZ01005871.1_pt1 | contig 15919 bp, 12 predicted proteins | sample 1950601 | NCBI WGS metagenome assembly ULIZ01 (sample SAMEA4835456, study PRJEB28245) | human gut metagenome | biome: gut microbiome; material: fecal sample | place: Denmark | collected 2008 | reverse complement strand
CTGCTCAATGTCCTTGTTCTTCTGCTCAATGACTTTATCTTTCATCATGATAGTTGTATCACGAGCCTCTATTTCTGAAAGGATTTCATCTTCTACCGCCATATCGCGGCGCACCTCAGGCCTTGTTGCAGCAAGCACCAAGCGATGAACTAAAAGCAACTCATCGCCCTTCATTCCTTCCTCGTTGATATTTAGCAGATGGTCATCATCCGAAATGCGATAATCCTGATCGAATACAGAAAGCATACGCTCAAGATGATTACGGGCGCGACCTTTAAGATAAGGTATCTGCACTATAATACTATCGTGAGTAAGGCTCTCTATAAACGGGTCTGGCACACCTTTTTCTATGCGACGGTCGTCATAGTCCAGATAATGACGGCGCACATATACCACAGGCTCCTGCAAGTCGCCCAACTTATGTCCCAATATATAAATAGAGATAATAGGCAGACCAAACTTTCCGTTCGTCTCTTCCTTAACATTAGTCTTATCAAGATAATGTGTACCCAGATACTGGCGGAAGCGCAATGTTTCTGTAGCCAGCCACGTCTTCTGCAGTTCTATAAGTACAAGTTGCTCCTTACCCTCGTCGTCCACTATCTTAGCCGAGAAATCTATGCGGAAAATAGAGATACGAGTTTGCTGCAGATTGCTATACTCGTTACGTCGCATCTGCACATCTCTCACCTCCCTCTTCAGAAGAGCCGATAGCAGAATACGCGCCACGCGGTTATCCTCTAACAGGAATTTGAATACCGAATCGTAAATAGGATTTGCAATAATAGCCATAGTTCTGCGTTTTATTATTCGTTATATGCAAAGAAAATGAATATTCCGCAATACTCCAAAAAAATACATCGCAATATACTTTCAAAGAATAGCTTACAGCAAAGTGATAAAGCCGAAAACCAAGCCTATAAAACAACAATTATAATCACAAAAATGGGGGGGGGTAATTAAGGCTCGACAACTTTTTTATAATCATTTCACATTTCAAACCGTAAGACATTTGTTTATATAAAAACTTAATTTTTATCTTTGCGCCCGGCTAAAAAAAACGAATTTTCCACGAGAAAAATAGGGCAAAGAGAGAAATAGCACATAGAATAAAACTATCGCAAAAAGTAAAACTAGACATTAAGTATATGAGTAGTTTTAACGAATGGATCAACAAAAATAAACGCATTTTATGGTGTGCCATATTGTTAGCAGGATCTAAGGCATGGTGTGCCGCTCCGGAGAACGCAGACAGCCTGACGTGTATCATCAACTTCCGCATCAGTAAAACTACCATCGACTCTCAATACATGGGCAACTCCGATGCCATCGCCGCATTTCGAACGGCACTCGATTCCGTAGGCTCAGAACATATAAAACGTATAGCCATACGCTCTTGGGCTTCGCCCGAAGGTAACACGACTTTCAATAACTGGCTGTCTACCGAACGCGCTTCGGCAGCACGCAAGCTGGTAGACCAACTACTGCCGTCTGGCGAAAGAGGCTTCAAGGTAGACGCTGAAGGCGAATCGTGGGATGGACTGAAGTCTTTCGTGGCAAGCGATGAAAAGCTTGACGCGAAAACGAAAGAGCGCATAATGACAATTCTGAACGGCACGCAGACCAAGGACCAGAAGAAGCTTGAGCTGAGACGAATGCCATGCTACGGTTATCTAAAGACTACCTACTATACCAGATTACGTAACTCCATTATATGTGTATTCTATACGCAGAAGATGCCAGAGCCTGTAACAGTACTGCCCGACAGCGTAACGACAGTAGAGCCTGCGGATGTAGATACCGTAATAATAAAGGAAATCACTGAAACAACATATCCCCCAGAAGTAAAAAAGCAGAAAGACGGAATAGTATTGGCGGTAAAGACCAACTTGCTATACGATGCACTATGCGTGCCAAATGCAGGCGTGGAACTTCCGTTTGGCGACGATTGGTCGGTATCGGCGGCATGGATGTATGCTTGGTGGAAGAGCGACAAGCGTCATAACTACTGGCGTACATACGGTGGAGATATCGAGGTGCGCCGTTGGTTTGGAAAGCCTGGACGCAGAGTGCTTACCGGGCATCACGTAGGGGTGTACGGACAGATAATTACGTACGACTTTGAAAGAGGCGGACGAGGCTATCTGGGCGATAAATGGAGTTATGCTGCGGGACTGTCGTACGGCTACTCCATGCCTATAGCCAAGAGGCTGAACCTTGATTTCAGTGTGGGCGTAGGCTATCTGGGTGGAGTATATAAAGAATATCTGCCTATGGAAGAGTGCTACGTATGGCAATGCACCAAAAACAGGCATTACATAGGCCCTACTAAGGCTGAGGTTTCACTTGTATGGCTGTTAGGACGAGGATATAACGCCCGGAAAGGAGGCAAACGATGAGTTTAAAAACGATAATCGGTCTGTTGCTCATGATACCGATGGCTATGCTGTTCTCGGCGTGCAGACATAAGGACTTGTGCTATACGCATCAGCATAAGGCTCGTGTAAGGGTGAATGTAGACTGGAGTCAGTTTCGTGTGGAGAAGCCCACGGGGATGTCTGTACTGTTCTACTCTACCGAAGGAGGAGGAAATCAGCAGACGGTGCTGTCTAACAATACCGCTTTTGTAGAAACCGACCTTGCGGTGGGTAAATATCGGGCGATGGTGTACAACCAGAGTCCGTCGGAATTCGGCTCGGTATCATTTTCCGGTATGGAGAACCTGCAGACGGCGGCGGTATATGCCAACACGCAGTCTTCGCGCTGGTATAATGCCCGCACCGATGAAGAGCAAGTAATAACAGCTCCAGAATGGATAGGAACTACAGTGAGCGGCACGCTTGAGGTAACCCGAGAGATGGTAGAAGCCACCAACATATTACACGGTTCGAAGCCGGCACCAGAAACCAACATATTGGGTACACTTGTACCGCAGAACATTATATATACCATCACGGTAAATGTCTACCTGAAAGGAATATACAATCTGCGCTCGGTACGTGCCTCGCTAAACGGAATGGCGACGGGATATGAGTTTGGGCAACAGAGAGCTTCCGAACAGAATGGCACGCAGTTGTTAGAAAACTGGTCGATTACAACCGATAAAGTCAACCCTACGCAAGGCGTGGTTACCACTAAGATACGAAGTTTCGGACTGCCACACTCACATAAAGGCGAAGCCGAAGAAAACACCTTGACCGTATCATTTCTGCTGGTAGACAACAAGACGAAGCTGAACTACACCTTTAAGGTGGGCGACAGCTTTATACAAGATACAGACAATGAGTTATCTCTCCGTATTGATAAAGAGATAGCCGACCCACTGCCCGACGTGAAGCCCGAAGGAGGAACTGCCGGAGGATTCGACGCAAAGGTAGACGATTGGGGCAAGGAAGAAAACTTTGACATAGGTGTATAAACAAAGAAAAATATAACATTATAATAAACCACTAAACGAAAAATTAACATGAAACAGAATTATTTTATGGGCCTCATCGCCTGTGCAGCTCTCACAATGACGGGTTGTTCTAATGATGAAATCAATGCTCCTCAGCAGTCGCAAGGAAATAACGCTATCGAGTTCAGCACTTATCTTGGACGCAATGCGCAAGGTTCTCGTGGTACAGAAACCTCTACCACATCTATAAAGACTAGCGGTTTTGGCGTATTGGCTTATTATACCGAACAAGCTAATTTCGCCAATACCAATAAGCCTAACTTTATGTGGAATCAGAAAGTTACACATAACGGTACTAATTGGGAATACACTCCAGTAAAATACTGGCCGACTAAAGTAGGCGACAAAGTTTCTTTCTTTGCTTATGCCCCATACGTAGAAAACGACAATAATAACGGCATAGTACTTTCAGGCAATTCTGAAACTGGCGCACCTACTGCAACAATCACTTTGCCAGATGATCCATCTCAAACAATTGACTTTGTGGCTGCCGTACAGATGAATAAGACCCATGACAATAGCGCGTCAGCTAACAACAATGTAAGTTTCACACTAAAACACGAAATGACTCGTGTTAAGGTACAAGCAAAGCTTGATAAATTGGTATATGACGCTTCCCCAAAACATAAAACATTTGTCGTTATCAAGAATGTAACATTTAATAATAAAGGACAATTCTATAAGTCGGGTATATATACATTTTCTACAGACGATAGCAAAAGAGGTAAATGGGCGGCTCCTACAACTAATGATTTAACTTATACTTTAAATTTGAACGGAGTTTTAAAAACAGAAACCATCACAGCTGCCACTGCAACAGATGCCGCTGCAACAGGTGCTAGCGCAAATGGTAATTATAAAACTGGAGTAAAGGGCTTAAAATTAATCGATACCACAGCAAAGGATTTATTTAAAGCCAATGAATATCTGTACCTGATTCCTGTTTCAGCAGATAACGAAAATGGTTTAACAGACGGAAAAGCAACAGCTACCATCGAATACGATATCGTAACAGAAGACAGTAATCTTGTAAAAGGTTATTCTTGTACTTCGGCTACAAAGACTGTTTTATTACCAACAGGTACTTTGAAGCAAGGTATTTCTTACAATTATATATTCACCATCAAATTAGATGAAATTGTGCTAAACGCAACTGTCAATGAATGGGATAAACCTTCAGATAGCAACATAGACGTTCCTTATTCTCCAGACGACGCAACAAAACAGAATTAAAAACGCAACAATAACTGAATATGAAAAAGAACTATATTATGGGAGTCATCGCCTGCGCAGCTCTGACAATGACAAGCTGTTCGAATGATGAAATTGGAGGAAATAATACCAAACAAGGAGACCCTATAGAATTCGGAGTGTACTTAGGACGTGACGCTCAAGGCTCTCGTGGTACTATAATAACTAATGATAATCTTAATAATTTTGGTGTTACGGCTTATTTGGGAATGTATAACGAACAGGAATTCATGTACAATCAGGAGGTTATAAAAAGCGACGGTTCGTGGACTTATAGCCCTGTAAAATATTGGCCAACAATGGAAAGTACAGAGTATGGAGAACACTATATTTCCTTTTATGCATACGCACCACATACGACTGCTGCCAATAACCTTATAACACTTTCTACAAGCAAAGCGCATGATGCAGTTACAGCTACAATATCACTTCCTACAGGTACAAATGCCGATTTAACCAATATGGTGGACTTTGTAGCTACCGCAAATCATCACAAATTTAAAACTAACGGCAATGAAGTGAGTGATAAGGTAACATTCAATCTTAAGCATGAAATGACCCGCATCGATCTAAAAGCCAAAGTAAGCGAAAATGTATATGGTTCAACTGCTGCCAACAAAACTAAAGTTGTAATCCGCAGCTTAAAACTTAAATCCGGTGGTGAATTCTATACTAAAGCAACGTATACATTTCCTGGAGTAACTAAAGAGCGTGGAATGTGGGAAGAAAAAGAAAAAAGAACCCCAGCAACAGCCGACCTCGATCTTCAGTCTATTCTTAAATGGAGTGGTGATTGGACAATATCTAATACTAAAGTAATAGATAACAACACTCCCAGCAATAAAGGCATCGCATTGGAAAGTTCTTCACCAGTTAACTTATTCAATACAGATCAGTATTTGTTCTTAATTCCTGCGCCAAACGAAACCGGTTTGACAGCAAAATCTATCTCAGCTACTATCACATACGATATCATCACCGAAGATAGCAATCTGAAAGACGGATACTCTAAGACTTCCGCTACAAAGACTGTATACCTTCCGGCAGGTATTATGCAGCAGGGCAAAGCTTATAACTTGACTTTCACCATCGCGGTAGATCAAGTTAAACTTGATGCAACAGTTGCAGACTGGGATACAGCTACCAACAGCGGCATAGACGTTCCTTACACTCCGGATGACGCTACTCCTAAACCAGCTACTCCTAAACCATAATCTCAAGCAGAACTAAAGAGAGATCTCTTTAAAACATAAAATCCCACTATCGGCACTCCACACATTGAGCCGCTGATAGTGGGATTTTTTCAGCACATCCTGAAAATGGTAAAAAAGATTTCGATGATTCAAGTGAAAGAATGCGATGATCAAAGTGAAAGAATGCGATTCGCAGGTCTGCAATATGCGAATGGTTTTTAGCGAATCGCCTTGCGTCAAAAAGACCGACCTACTTCTTACCAAACTCCGGGTCAATATCGAGCAAAGCCGTAACACCGAACGTAGCACCACAACATAACATTATCCACCAGAAAAAGCCGGTGTAACCCAAGGCTTCCTGAATCCATCCGGCAGCCATGCCCGGTAACATCATGCCAAGCGCCATAAATGCAGTACAGATGGCATAATGGGCAGTGCTATGTTTTCCACGCGAAAAGTATATCATAAACATCATGTAGGCGGTAAAACCGAAACCATATCCCAACTGCTCTATGAATACGCATACGTTGATCCACAGCAACGGAGTTTCGGGGAAATAACTGAGGTAAACAAATACTGCATCGGGCAGAGATATGGCACATACCATCCACCACATCAGTCGGCGCAAGCCGTGGCGAGACACCATCAATCCGCCTATTATACCTCCTATCACCAATCCTATAATTCCAACTGTACCCTGCGTAACTCCTATCTGTGCGGTAGAGAGTCCCAGTCCGCCTGCCGATAATGTATCTTTTAAGAAAGGTATCTCCATCTTAACCAACTGAGCTTCGGGCAAACGATAGAGCAACATGAACAGCACTGCTACAAGTGCACCTTCTTTTCGGAAGAAAGAGCGGAATGTACGCATAAACTCGTGTAGTAGCGTAGATGCAGTAACCGAGCAAGCCGGTACATCGCCATCGGGACGAGGCAATGCCACCGAGTGATACGCCCACATAGCCATCATCAGTCCCGCTGCTATGAAAAGAGTTATGCTCCACGCATAAGGCACATTGGCTGTAACCACCTCTAATTTGCCCGCCAGCATAATGAGCAATCCCTGACCGGCAATGAGTGCCAACCTATAGAACGTGCTGCGTATGCCCACAAAAAACGCTTGTTGATGGTCGGTCAAGCCCAAGATATAAAATCCGTCGGCAGCTATATCGTGAGTAGCCGAACTGAATGCCATAAGCCAGAATATGGCTAACGAAAGTTGGAAAAAATAACTTGTAGGCAATGTAAAGGCGATGCCTGCCATACCAGCTCCTAAAAGGAGTTGCATGGATATAATCCAAAAACGCTTGGTACGCAGCAAATCTACAAACGGACTCCATAGCGGTTTTATAACCCACGGCAGGTTAAGCCAACTGGTATAGAAAGCTATCTCGGCATTAGAAATGCCCATACACTTATACATCACAAGCGATAAAGTAGTGATAACTACATACGGAAGCCCTTCGGCAAAATATAGAGACGGGACCCATGCCCACGGTGATTTCATAATCATTAGTCTTGTTTTATTAATTGTAGATTACAAATGTAACATAATATCTTTAAATGAAACCCACCTACAAAAACAAATAATCCCGGCATCGGACAGCTTCATAAAATGAAACATCCGATGCCGGGATTTTATATTACCCTTAACAAACTAAATATTAATTGTTTTCAGGACGAAGTTTACGAACTACAGCACCAGTCTGCCACATTTCGCTATCGTGCAATGCCTTCAATTCAGCATTAAGTTTTTCACGATAATCGGGCTGAGAGTTAGAGTCGATAGAACGCTGAGCTTCGATACCGTCTGAAACTGATTTATACAATTTCTCGAATACAGGCTTAGTAGCATCGTGGAACGGAACCATCCAGTCTAAAGCACCACGCTGAGCTGTAGTAGAACAGTTAGCGTACATCCAGTCCATACCCTTAGCAGCAAACAGCGGCATCAAAGACTGAGTCAATTCTTCTACAGTTTCGTTGAAAGCTTCAGAAGGAGTGTGTCCGTGCTCACGCAATGTTTCGTACTGAGCCAACAGCAATCCCTGGATAGCACCCATCAAAGTACCACGTTCGCCAGTCAAGTCTGAAGTAGCTTCGCGCTTGAAAGTAGTTTCGAACAAGTAACCAGAACCGATACCGATACCCATAGCTATAACACGATCCCATGCCTTGCCAGTAGCATCCTGATAGATAGCGTAAGAAGAGTTCAAACCACGACCTTCGAGGAACATAGTACGCAAAGAAGTACCCGAACCCTTAGGAGCAACCATGATAACGTCTACATCAGCAGGAGGAACTACGCCTGTACGGTCGTTCCAGTTGATAGCGAAACCATGAGAGAAATATAATGCCTTACCCGGAGTAAGTGTTTCTTTAATAGTAGGCCATACAGCAATCTGAGCTGCATCCGACAACAGAACGGCAATGATAGTGGCACGTTCGCATGCTTCTTTGATGCCAAACAAAGTTTCACCCGGAACCCATCCGTCGGCAACAGCCTTTTCGTATGTCTTACCCGGACGCTGTCCGACGATAACATTGAAACCATTGTCGCGCAAATTCAATGACTGACCAGGACCCTGAACACCATAACCGATAACGGCGATAGTTTCGTCTTTCAATACTTCACGCGCTTTGTCCAAAGGAAACTCTTCACGGGTTTCTACGTTTTCGATTACCCCGCCAAAATTCATTTTTGCCATAATTACACAATCTTTTAATGCAACCCCAAAGGGCCGCCGTTACTAATAACTGGTTATTTAAATATTTTGAAATATCACTTTACTGCGAACTACCGTTTCGCGGTCGTTCTTCTTTATTTCTACATCGAACTCGTTTTCCGACTTCTGCTCCTTATAGAATGACAGTTCGTCACCAAAATAGCTTTCTGCCACGTATGCCACTTCGAAACGCTTCAGGCGTCGCTCGCTGAACATCGACAGCGGAAAGAGGTCGAGTATATGTTCTATGTAGCGAATACTGTTTACATGACCGTTAATGTCGATGTCGCTATATCGCGCCATCACGCGTGCATCGGGTTCAGCAGTTGTCACCTTTACCCTGCCCGGTTTGTCGATAGGACACTCCTTCTCGGTGCAGATATAATTGGTGATGCCTCCGCCATGCAGCGTAAGCAAGTCGGCTGGCTTACGGGTTTCCATTCCTATCATCGCCCATACCGAACGAGCGTATCCTATAGGCTCGCCCTTAGCGTTGATGATGGCGAAATCGCGGTCGGTAAAAAGCTTATAAACGTTTTCCACCCACGTTTCGATGCTGAACTTATCGTAAGCCGAAGGCATCTCGCCAGTAATCTCTACCGCCAGTCGAGAGAGTACCCATGTAAAATGGTCCTCATTGAGGGTAGCAATGCCAAAGCCCCTGTCGGCAGCATGAAATCCGGCGCAGTTCAGCAAATGGTTGCCCAATATCCCCATGGTGAGCTTGCCTGTAAAATCAGCGTGAAACGGTTCTACCACAAACGGATATGTGCCAACTTTATTGTTTTCTTTTTCAGTCATGACTACATTTATTTTTTATTCATTCCTTATCGGCTTTATAACGTTCTTCGCGATGAGCCAGATACTCGTTTACACGCTCAAAGCAACTGGTAGATACGGCTATTCTGCCCGAACGCACAAACTGCAACACGCAATTCTGAGCACACAAGTCATCGTAAAGATTTGTTATATCATCGCTCATGCCTGTCATCTCTACAATAGAGAACACCGGATTCACCTCTACGATATGGGCACCGTAACGACGTACTATCTTAGACGGTTCTGGCGATGCCTGAAACTCGGGAGTTGACACTTTATAAAGAGCCTCCTCGCGAAGGAAGATTTCATCGTCGGTAAAATAGTGAGCCTGGATTACATCCATCTTCTTTTCTATCTGCTTTACCACCTTTTCTATAAGAGCCGGAGTGCACCAACAAGTAATGGTATATTTATGTACGCCCTTAATAGACGATGCCGAAACGTTAAGGCTTTCTATATTGAGCTGCTGGCGAGTAAACACCGCAGTTACCTGATTAAGCAAACCTGCAATATTCTCGGAATGAACAATTATCGTATATAGTTTCTTATTATCCATAATTCTACTCTCCTGTTTTAACAATCCAAATCCAGCATCATATAGTTTACCGAACTTCCCGGAGGAGTCATCGGCAATACATTGCCTTCTTCTATCACACATACCTCAAGTAAGAACGGTCCGTCTGTCTTCAGCATTTCTTCTATGCCAGCAGCCAATTCTTTGCGCTCCATTACACGACGAGAGGCGATGCCATAAGCCGAAGCTATCTGCATATAGTCGGGGTTCATCATCGGGGTGAACGAGTAACGACGGTGGAAGAACATGGCTTGCCACTGACGCACATTTCCCAAGAAATTATTGTTCAGGAGAATTATTTTCACCGGAGCTTTCTGTTCCATAATGGTGCCAAGCTCTTGAAGGTTCATCTGCAATCCACCATCGCCCATAAAAGCGCAAACCGTACGGTCTTTGCATCCAAATGTAGCTCCTACCGCAGCCGGAAGGCTGAATCCCATGGTTCCCATACCGCCCGAAGTTACCAAGCTACGGGGCTTGGAGAACTTGAAATAACGGCATGCCATCATCTGGTTCTGACCAACATCGGTCACCAATATGGCTTGCTGATGAGTGGCTTCGCTCACTGCGTTTATCACTTCGCCCATATTGATAGGACCTTCTGAAGGATAAACTTCTGGCTCTATAACATGCTCGAACTCTTTCTGTTCGTACTGCTTAAAGCTATCTATCCATTCGGTATGCTTGTGTTGCTGTATCAGCTCTGTCAGCATTTTCAGAGTACGCTTACAGTTGCCCAATACGGGAACATCTACGGCAACGTTCTTTCCAATCTCCGACGGATCTATATCCAAATGAATAACCTTAGCCTGACGAGCGTAGGTTTCGAGCTTTCCGGTTACACGGTCGTCAAAACGCATACCTACTGCTATAAGAACATCGCACTCGTTGGTCTTTACGTTAGGACCTAAGTTTCCGTGCATTCCCAGCATACCTTTGTTAAGGCGATGATCGGACGGCAATGCCGACAAGCCAAGCAATGTGCATCCGCAGGGGATATCCGCTTTTTCTACAAATGTGCGAAGTTCTTCTTGAGCATTGCCCAGTTCTACGCCTTGACCTACCAAGACGAAAGGTTTCTTAGCTTCGTTTATCAAAGCAACCGCTTCGGCCAACGCCTTAGGGTCGGTTTCGGGATCAGCATCGTAGCTGCGGATGAAATCAACGTCGGAAGGTTCAAAATCTGTAAGATCGGTCTGTGCGTTCTTTGCAAAGTCGAGCACTACCGGTCCGGGACGTCCGCTCTTTGCGATATAGAAAGCACGAGCTACTGCCCACGCTACATCTTCGGCACGACGAATCTGATAGCTCCACTTGGTGATAGGCTGAGTAATGCCCACCAAATCGACTTCCTGAAAAGCGTCGGTTCCCAACAGCGATGCGCCAACCTGTCCGGCTATAACAACGATAGGCGTACTGTCAATCATTGCATCGGCTACACCAGTAATGGTATTTGTAGCGCCAGGACCGCTTGTAACAAGACAAACACCCACCTTGCCCGACACGCGAGCATAACCTTGTGCAGCATGAGCCGCTCCCTGTTCATGACGAACAAGTATATGATTCAATCGGTCGCGATGATCGTAAAGCGCATCGAATGTAGGCATGATAGCCCCTCCTGGATAACCAAACAAGGTAGTTACCCCTTGATGCTCTAATGAACGCATCAACGCTTCCGCTCCTGTTATCTTTTCTTTAGCCATAAATCGCTCCTTACTTAAATAATTCTAACTCCACCCTTATCGGCCGAACTTACCATAGCTGCATATGCGCGAAGTGCTTTCGACACTTTACGGTCGCGTGTAACGGGTGCCATCGGACGTGCAGCCAACTCTTCGTCGGTAAGCTTAACGTTAATGCTACGTCCGGGGATATCTATCTCTATGATGTCGCCATCTACTATCTTACCGATATTGCCACCAGCGGCAGCTTCCGGAGAAATATGTCCGATACTCAAACCCGAAGTACCGCCACTGAAGCGTCCGTCGGTAATGAGAGCACATTCTTTTCCTAAATGCTTAGACTTGATGTACGATGTAGGATAAAGCATCTCCTGCATACCCGGACCACCCTTAGGACCTTCGTGAGTGATGACTACTACATCGCCACTCACTACCTTTCCGCCCAAGATGCCATCGCAAGCAGCTTCCTGCGAATCGAATACCTTGGCAGGACCAGAGAACTTCCAGATGCTTTCGTCTACTCCGGCTGTCTTAACCACACATCCGTCTTGTGCAATATTTCCTTTCAATACCGCCAATCCGCCGTCTTTAGAATAGGCATGCTGCAAATCGCGAATGCAACCTTCGGCACGGTCGGTATCGAGTTCTTTATATGTATTGTTCTGCGAACCAAGCTCGATATTGAACTTGCCGCCCGGCGCACTGGTATAGATGCGCATGGCCTCAGCATCGGGCTGAGCTACAGTTATGTTATATTTTTCGATGGCTTCACCTAACTTCATGCCGTCTACACGAGTAACCGTGGTATCAAGCAATCCGCCTTTTGCCAACTCGCCTAAGATATTCATGATACCTCCGGCACGGTTTACATCTTGTATATGATATTTCTGAGTGTTGGGAGCAACCTTGCACAGACACGGCACACGGCGTGAAAGCATGTCGATATCGTCCATTTTGAAATCGACTTCTGCCTCGTGGGCTATAGCCAGCAAATGAAGTACGGTATTTGTAGAACCACCCATAGCGATGTCGAGTGTCATGGCATTCAAGAACGCCTGACGTGTAGCTATGCTGCGAGGCAACACACTGTCGTCGCCATCTTCGTAATATTTATAAGCGTTTTTCACGATAAGCTGAGCCGCGTCTTTGAAGAGTTGTTTACGGTTGGCGTGAGTAGCCACGATAGTACCGTTGCCAGGAAGAGCCAAACCGATAGCCTCGTTAAGGCAGTTCATTGAGTTGGCGGTAAACATACCAGAGCAGCTTCCGCAGCCTGGGCAAGCGTGACGCTCTATTTGGTCTACATCGGCATCACTAACAGTTGGGTCGGCCGATTTAATCATAGCGTCAATCAAATCAAGGTGCTTACCACCCCACTCGCCAGCCTCCATCGGTCCGCCCGAAACGAAGACTGTAGGTATATTAAGACGCATAGATGCCATCAGCATACCCGGAGTAATCTTATCGCAGTTAGAAATGCACACCATCGCATCAGCCTTATGAGCGTTCACCATGTATTCTACGCTATCCGCTATAATGTCGCGCGAAGGAAGCGAGTAAAGCATACCGTCATGACCCATAGCGATACCATCGTCGATGGCAATAGTGTTAAACTCGGCAGCAAAGCAACCCAACTTCTCGATTTCGGCTTTTACCTGCTGACCGATTTCGTGCAAATGAGTGTGTCCCGGAACAAACTGGGTAAACGAGTTGACGATAGCGATAATGGGCTTACCCATCATTTCCTTCTTCATTCCGTTGGCCACCCAAAGCGCTCTGGCTCCTGCCATGCGGCGACCTTCTGTACTCATAGAACTGCGTAACTGATGTTTCATTTCTATCTTCTCCTTATTCATTAATTAAAAAGCCTCTCTCATCGTCTGGGTGAGAAAGGCTTTAAAACATATCCTTATGTCATAGCTACATACACGAACCTTCCACACCTCTTGGATTTTCCACCACGACGCGAATAATATGCAAGACTGATAGGTTAATTCGTGATATTAGCATAACATTAATTTTTTTCTGTTCAATTGTTTTTGTTGGGTGCAAAGGTAAAGGCTTTTTTGTAACCTGCAAATAAAATGATAGTTTTTTTATAGTATAAATTGATATTAGTCACAAAATACGGGTATTTTGTTTGCAATATAAAATCAAACGACCGAATAAAATTCTACCAATTTGTCAATTGGCCCCTTCAAAAAATGCCCAATATGTAAATTGAGACGCTGTGCGGCTGCTTTAATTTCGCCTTGAAAATGCCAAGCTACAGAACCAACGAACGATACCGGCGGCAGTTCTCCTCCGCCGAGCGAGGGATGGCCTACGTAGCGCAGTACATTACGAACAAAGAACTGCGTAAAACAGTCTTCTAATAGAAGTTTTACCTGCGGATGGTCTTTATGCTTATATATATAAGGTGCTACCGAAGCTAAAAAACGTGCAGCCTGAGGCTGTCGGTACACACGGTCGAGCAATTCCGCCACGGTGAGATGTAGTTCATCAAGTAAGCCTTGCGTAAGCTCTTGTGGCATCAGCCCCTTTAAGCAATCGCCAACGAAACGCTTACCAAGATAGGCACCGCTGCCTTCATCACCTAATATGTAACCCAACGGTGGGGTGTTTGCTACCATCGCATTACCATCGTACAAACATGAGTTGGCACCGGTGCCCAATATGCAGGCTACTCCGCTGTCATTTCCACACAGAGCACGTGCCGCTCCTAACAAATCGGAACCTATACTTACTTCGGCATTACACAAGTGATGTGATAACGCCTCACTTATGCCTTCGGTTTTCTGCGGCAAGCATCCCGCTCCGTAAAAGTATACATGACTTATCGCTTTGGCTTCTTTCTCTATTTGCGGCATAAGTTCGTCGGCTATCACACGGTATATCTGCTCATGCGACAAGTGAAAAGGGTTCAATCCATGCGTATGTAGCAAGCGTCCGTCTTTGGCACCGCATCCTATCCACCAATCTGTTTTGGTAGCTCCGCTATCTGCTATCAGTATCACGATTATTCTTTTTTTTAATTATGGGTACAAAAAAACGGATGCGTACGTTTTTACTGCGTACGCATCCGTAGTTTATCAATTAATGACAATGTCCGCAACCGCCATCGCCACAGCATTCACCGTCGCCTTCGTGGTCGCCGCAACCGCCTCCACAGCCGCCGCAGTTGCCACCGCATCCGTGTCCGCTCATCTGGTTGATGAGGTCTTGTACTTCTTCCTTAGTAGCAGTACGCATCTCGCAAACTGTTCCTTCGAAAATCAAATCTTTTCCAGCGTGCGGGTGATTAAGGTCGATGATTACCTTATCTTCTGTAATTTCGCCTACGTTACCAAAGAAATGATGACCATCGGCATCTTGCAAAGGAATAATATTACCAGTAAATACGTGTTCTGAATCGAAGTTACCATCAGGGTCAGTAAAGATAGCTTTATCTACTGCCTGAACATTTTCTTCGATACGTTCGCCATACGCTTCAGCGCAAGGGATAGTAAATGCGAAGTTATCACCTTTGCTCAAAGCTGTAATTTCTTTCTCGAAACGATCGAGGGTATATCCTAAGCCAGAAATGAACTGAAACGGATGTTCGGCAGGAGCTTCTTCTATCATCTCTTTCTGTCCGTCGGCAATGGCATACAGACGATATGCCACTGTGATGTATTTATTTTCCATATCCTTATGTATATATTATAAATGTTAGTGGCACAAAGGTAATACTTTCTGTCACAAAACAAAAATGTAGATTTTGTTTTGATAGTTACGCCATACCAAACAAGGCGTTTCGCTATTGGTTGCTTTGAGTTATGATAAACTTATCTATATGCATAAGAAAAGCTACAACTTCGCATTAAATTCTATATACTCAGCTTAAGTATATATATTCTTAGGCTGAGAATATAACTTTTACAACAACGTTTGGATTTTCTACTCGCAGAATATAAATTTTATTACCTTAATTATCAGCTTCAGCATCGGGTTCCACCAACTTTAAGAGATTACTAGTAACAATCCTGATTATCAGCATAATAATTCAAGAACACAATCACACACAACCGAAATGCACAAAATTAAAAATGCTATTTTTTTGCAAGAAAATTAGCAAAACGCTTGCGGATTTAAAAATAATGCGTACCTTTGCACCCGTGTTTGAGAAATGCCTCACAGAAGCACAGATGGCCCGTTCGTCTATCGGTTAGGACGCA
>ULIZ01035730.1_pt1 | contig 15973 bp, 9 predicted proteins | sample 1950601 | NCBI WGS metagenome assembly ULIZ01 (sample SAMEA4835456, study PRJEB28245) | human gut metagenome | biome: gut microbiome; material: fecal sample | place: Denmark | collected 2008 | reverse complement strand
GTAGGTTACGTACACATTCAGGCTATGGATGGCAACAGCTTCCATAAGTTGTATAGCGAATTGCTTGGCCGCTACCGTCACACCGACGCCGTGATAGTAGATACTCGTCACAACGGTGGTGGATGGCTTCACGATGACGTAGTAACCTTGCTTGGAGGAAAAGAATACGAACAGTTCGTTTCTCGCGGACAGTACATCGGTAGCGACCCATTCAACAAATGGCTGAAACCATCGTGCATGCTGATTTGCGAAGATAACTACAGTAACGCTTGCGGTACTCCGTGGGTATATAAAGAACTGGGTATCGGTAAATTGGTAGGTGCTCCTGTTCCTGGAACCATGACTGCCGTTTGGTGGGAAAGTCAGATAGACCCGTCATTGGTATTCGGTATTCCGCAGGTAGGCTGTCGCGATATGCGTGGCAATTACTCTGAGAACTCTCAGGTAGAGCCAGACATCGCAGTTTACAATACTCCAGAAGAACAGCTCAAGGGTATCGACCGTCAGCTAGAAAAGGCTGTCCAGCTGATGCTTGAAACTATCAAGAAGAAATAATCGTAATATACTATAAATCTCCCGCCTGCCACACGCAGGTATTAAAAAGCACTTCTACATGCTTAGGTATGTTGAAGCGCTTTTTTCTTTGGTTTAAGAATGACCATCTCTAGAAATGCGGAGACCGTAATTCAAACTGTGTCAATCCCTAACAAGCCTGATAACCTCAAATTTTACTTTCGGATAAATATCTGAAAATCAGATACATTTAAAACAATCTTGAGCTAAACGAATGACAAGCTAAAGGGTTGACACAGTTCTATTTACGTACCCGAAATGCGTCAGATTTGAACCAACATTTGCCTATATCTTGGTCTTCAAATCTTCTATTGTTGTATCCGTAAATGCCTGCCATATATCAAGATGTATCGGCTTATACTCATCGAATATCTGTTTAACAAACTGAATTTCCAAAACTAATCGAAAGTCATTATCATCACATTCAGGATGCACCTCCTTCTTTGTGCCTACTCTAGCAATATTTATCAAGTACAAATCCCTTACCCCCTTTCGTTTCATGTATGGCATAAAATAATACAATTTATTTAGTGCCACCGTTGATGGGAATTTCTTACCTGTATAATAAACTTTTGCCGAGCGATCCAAATACTGCTCCATGTTGTCTGTTTTCACCAAACTAATAAGAACATGTTTATTACATTCAATTTCACTGCTATCAATATCCGGAGATGAATTTTCAACAATACTCTTTGGATATATTTCTTTAATCCCTTCAAAATCAGCAGCATGAACTACTAAAACTTTCTTCAAAGATTGTATAACGTACCACATCATGACTGGTGGAACAGCATTACCTATTGCCTTATATTGGCGAATCTGCGAAACAGAATCTAATTTGAACGTATCAGGAAAAGACTGTATGCGAGCAGCCTCGCGAGTAGAAAACCGTCTATAACGTTCACCGACCATAAAAACAGGGTCAGTACTATTGAGACTGACTTTAGCCAAGTGAGCACTGACTGTATTACATGGTTCTCCAAGAGACATAGCTCGTCCCTTATTCATCTTTTCACGGACAGCCATCATACCTGCCACAGCCCTATCACTAAAAAATAATCTTTCATCGTGGTTATCCCCTTCAATAATGACATCCCCAAGAACTTTACGTTCAGAAACTTTAACCTTTGTAGGATATCTAAACTTTCCGAAATCTGCCTCATCTCTAAAACCCACAATAATGACACGTTCACGTTTCTGAGGGACACCATATTCAAATGCATTCAATAGTTTATGAGCAACTTTGTATCCCGCATTTTCAAACTCTTTGATTATCATAGGAAATGCTTGTCCTTTGTTTGCAGATAACAATCCCTTTACATTTTCTGCAATAAAGAAACGCGGCTGTCGTTCTTTTAGTATCTTCACCATTTCAAAGAATAACATACCTCTTTCATCCTTATATCCAAGTCGAGGCGGATTTTGCGCCGAGATAGAAAATGATTGACAAGGGAAACCGCCTATCAACATATCAAATTCAGGCATCTTATCAATTTCTATATCACGAACATCCTTAACAATACACTTATAAGTAAAATTCTCGTTGTATATCTTTGTGCAATACTTATCATTATCAATAGAATACACAATGTCAAAAGGATTCTCTGCATACTCATTTCCAAGATAAGAGAAACCGCCTATTACGCCTAAATCCATGCCACCACATCCACAAAAAAGTGATGCAACTTTTATTCTTTCCATGTCAGCAATTCCGTTGGTTTGAATGTTTCAGTTGAGAAAGATATTTCCATGCCATTACGTGGTTCGGCCTCTATTTTGTCAGTCTTGTATAAAGAGACAGGATTTCTTAAAACGTATAATATTTTGTCTTGCTCACTTAACATTAAACGATATACGTAATAGTGTTCCTTTATCGTGCCTGCAACACGCCACTCATTTGGTGACATATGAAAACCATATAGTTGAATTTTCCTCTTGCTAATTGTCGTCTTCACTTCGATATATCTATGATCCTCAGTACCATCTGCCTCATAACTATCAATGTCAAACCCAGGATGATATGAAGGGCTGTCAACAATTTGTATAAGCCGTATAAATCTCTCATACCCTTTAAGTTTCAGACGCATCTTTTCATGTCCACAAATTATAGCTTCCCCCAGATTGCCAACATCCTTCATTGTTTTATTATCAGATGTGACCACTTCTTTAATACGATCATCAAATACAACGTCTATTTGTCCTTTTTGTTCAAATATTACGTTAAGATCCGTCTTGAACAAATCCGGTTTCATTGAATCGTTGACATATTCAAACCATTGTGGTTCAATTTGATTCAATTCCTTAGTTTCAATGTTATTTCTTTTGTAGAACGAATCGTATCCATTGAACCAAGTTTTATCATCCTTAAATTTTTGGATAGCCGCTACTTCATTTCCTTTCAGATAATAATAACCATTTGATATTGTAAGCAAATTTGCAAGTTCCATATAATCCAATATATCCTTTGCATAACGCGTAACATCTCCTTTTGTACGAGGTTTTCCTGCTAATGAAAGAACATTTTTGTCTTCCGGATTGTAGTATTTAATCTTATTTTTACGGTTATCCAAAATTCTTTGGGCTATTTTCTTTGCTGAAACCGAGCCATTTGTAACTCTAACATCATTGAATATACAATATGTGGCTTCTTCTGCAGACATAGACATCTCTTTCGAGTTATTATTTCGGCTCAAAATCTCGTTTCCTGCCATCAAGACTTGAATAATGGTACGTGCAGGTTTAAACTTTATATTATTTTTTATAACATCTCTAACATCAGCAGCCTTCATGTGACCACCAGGGAATTGAAATGAATATAAAAAAAGACGCAAAAACTGTGTCAGGTCTTGGTTTTCGTGCAAGAACACAGCCATTTGAGATGTTTCTGTAATTCCTTTTTCCTTGTCTTCCTTATAAAATCCAAAAAGGGCCGGAATTTCTGTTCGCCAATTATCAAGCGTTTTCTTAGTCATATCAATATTTCCTGGAAACATCTTTATGGCATTAAAATATCGCGTATTATATTCATCACAAGAGCATTTAGGTATACGGCAACACTCGTTTGCCATATAAAGCAATACATTCTCTATATTACTTTTGAAACGTGGTCTAACGAAATGGATTCTATACCAATATTCGTTAGGAACATCATAATATTTTATTTTATCTGCCATAGATATGATTTTAATTGTTCTGCAATTGCCTGTGCCATTATTGGCGGAACAGCATTACCAACTTGTTTATACTGACTCGTTTTGCTGCACAAGAAGATAAAATCATCAGGAAATGACTGTATACGTGCACTCTCACGAACCGTAGGAACCCTATTCCATTTGTAATGAAAATGATGCCGATGTCCCGTATCTATAGTAATACTAGGCTTTTTACTATTCAAACGTGTCCATGCTATATGAACCTTTCTAGTATCCTGAAGTTCCTTGGGTAAGTCTTTATAGTTACCACCATCTGGAACCAAAGAAATGATTTTCCTTGTTTGATCGTTATGAATTGTAACGTCATGATTCCACACCCCTTTACTATCTTTGCGCATAAAGGTCTGATATGGGCAATTAGGAGCAATAGGATATTCCGAGTTATCAGTAATGGAATTTTCAGTCAAGTCACTCAGTGCTTCCTCAGTAGTGACTTTATGCTCTACCGTTGGAATATTGAAATCAAAAGTCCCCTTAAGCAAACCTACAAAAAATGCACGCTTACGATTTTGAGGCACTCCATAGTCGGATGCCAAAAGTACTTTTGTTTCAACCGTATATCCCAATTCTTGAAAATTATCGAGTATAGACTGCTTTACAATACCATCACCAATTGACAGTATGTTGGGAACATTTTCCATTACAAATGCACGTGGTTTGAAATAATCAACCATACGAACAAAACCTTTGTACAATTTATTTCTTTCATCATCCACAATACGTTTTCCAGCAATGGAAAACCCCTGACACGGTGGACCACCTATAATAACATCAACATTATCCGTACCGAGATGAGATTTTAATTCCTCACCAGTCAATGTTGACATATCTGCACATAACGTATTACTTTTATGATGATTGAATTGGAACGTTTTGAGTGCATCTTTCCAAATATCAACCCCGAGTAAAACATCAAATCCAGCTTTCTCAAAGCCAAGAGACAATCCTCCACAACCACAAAACAAATCTAATACTGTATATGAGTTCTTTGTCATTCTATTTTTTGAATATTTTAATTCACATTTCGCAAAATTCATTTAAGTAAGCCTCATCAAATCAGACATCCCAATTAGGTTTTCAAATCGGACTGACAAGTTTTAACACACCATTCCAAACGGTAGTTTTGCCTTTACCAAGTTGCGCACTTAGCTATGTATTGGGCATTTTCTGCAAGTAAAGCTTTGAACCAATTCAATTCCTCATTGCTAAATGCATTTTATTGTTTGTTACAAAAGTACGAAATAAATCTCTAAAATAGGCCTAAACCATTAGTTGTTTATATCCAATTAGCAACATGTCCAGTCCCAAAGCATACGAGAAAATAAAAAAACATGCGAATAATCAAGTGAAAGTACGCAAGCTATCCATTATATCCATTAACATCTCGCATATCTTTTAGGTATTACCAACAATAGATAGGTTTACATTGTTTACCACACGCCGCAAAACCACAATCTCTTATCAGAACGCTTCAAGCCTGTATGTCATTCTAAAAAATCGACCCTACAGCACCTTCTGGATGGGGTAGAAAAACAATGCGATGAAATTTTAAAAGAATTCGATGAGTCAAGTGAAAGAATGCGATTCGCAGGTCTGCAATATGCGAATGGTTAATCTACTTCTCGCATTATTTTTCCTCATGGGTTACAAAGCTTATTTAACGTATGCATATTTTACAATCGTCCAGTACACAGTAACCGGCAGAAGATAACAAAATCTGGTAAACGATAGTAAATGTATTGGTTTGTCATGTCTCTACAAGAAACAACTCTATTCGCAAGATGCAAGCAGTAAAACCATATATCTTTCAAATTGAAACTCCAGACTAAAGAAAACTAACCTTCACTGAAAAGTTTCCAATTTATTGGCACAATCACTACAATAACGCTGTATGTTTTACCTTAAAACTATAGATAAAAAGCCTATCTATAATATTCAGAAGGCACTTGATAACAATATACCATGATGTATTTGTAAATAAAATTACAGAGTAATAATTTTCACAACCTTTTTACAATCCTCTTTTGCTTTTAAAACCATTTTTCACATAAATAAAAATATAGATATCTTTTTGCTTGCTTATTTCACACATTTACATATTTTTGCGATACAAATCAATACCTGATATAATTATGAAATCTAAAAGCAATCGTCATGCTTATCAATCAAAAGCATGTTTCACCGTCAGATTATTTCTTTTGCTCTTGGCGGCTGTATTGTTTGCTCCGGCAGTTTCGGCGCAAAACAACCAGCGTGTAGACAAGAGCCGTGAGGGACGAATCAAAGCCGGCATCTGTAAAGTTATCGGGAAAGTGGTAGATACAGGAAAAAATCCGCTACCCGGAGTACATATTTACGTTGTAGGAAGCACACAGCGAACTGTGACCGATGCGGATGGTAACTTCAGCCTGATACTTCAGGGAGAAGGCAAAACGCACGAACTGAAAGCTACTTTCGTGGGTATGGCATCGAATACATTTAAAGTCACTATCCAGAAAGGAGAAGAGACTAAGAAGTTGCCGCTCGTTACCATGAAGGAAGACGACAAAGTCTTAGACGAAGTGGTAGTTACCGGTTATCAGATAATGAAACGCCGTGAGTCGGCCAGCGCCATCACTTCTGTAAAGGCGGAAGATGTGATTGTGCCTAATGCCATGAACATCGACCAGATGTTGCAAGGTAAGGTTTCGGGTGTGATGGTAATGTCGCAGTCGGGCGAACCTAGCAGCACTCCTACCATCCGTATTCGTGGTAACTCTACCATCAATGGTAATAAGGGTCCGGTATGGGTAGTAGATGGTGTAATCGTATCGGATGCGGTTCCGTTCTCGGCTTCCGACCTTAACAGTCCCGATGCTGCATACCTTATCGGTAATGGTATCTCAGGCCTCAGCCCGCAGGATATAGAGAGCATCGATGTACTTAAAGATGCTTCGGCTACAGCCATCTATGGTGTTAAGGCTGCTAATGGAGTCATCGTTATCACTACCAAAAAAGGTAAGGCCAGCCGTCCGGTAGTTACTTACGATGGTAGCATGAGTATCAATACACGCCCCACCTACGGCGATTTCGACATGATGAACTCGCAAGAGCGTATTCAGCTTTCTAAAGATATCTACGATGCTCGTTTGCAATATCCGCGCGTGCCGATGGAAGAAAGCTACGAAGGTGCATTGCAGCTATTGCTAAGCAAGAAAATCAGTCAGGATCAGTTCGGACAGATGGTTCGCAAGTACGAATTGATGAATACCAACTGGTTTAAGGAGATTTTCCGCACTACAGTAAGCCAGAATCACAGTCTCTCTGTAAACGGTGGTTCGGATAAGGTGAGATACTATACTTCTGTAAGTTACAACAACAGTCCGGGTATAGCCAAGACTTCAGAGAGCGAACGTTTCACAGCCATGAGTAAGGTATGGTTCAAAATCAACAAGATATTCGATGTAGACGTTAAGGTAAACTTAAGCCACTCTGATAATGATGGTTACAACGGAGTAAGTCCTTTCTCGTATGCCTACAACACATCGCGTGCATTCTCGCCATACGATGATAACGGAAACTATTATTACTACAGCAAGACTAAATTGACTCCTATCAGCTATAATATTCTTAACGAACTTGACCAGACTGGAAAGACCAGCAAGACCAACGTAATGGGCGGTTTATTCAACCTTAACGCTCACATCGTTAAAGGGCTGACTTATACAGGAACACTTTCATACGATTGGAGTGAATCTCGCCTCAACACTTGGGCTACCGATCGTTCTTACAGCGTGGCAAACATCCGCGGATATGACTACGGAGCATATAAATCATCCGACAGACAGTATCAGACATCGGCTCTGCCTGTAGGCGGAACATACGGCACCGATAATACATCGCGCCGCTCGTATATGCTCCGTAATACATTGAGCTATGTAGAACGCTTTGGCGATCATGACATCAACCTCTTTGGAGGTATCGAAATCCGTTCTGACAAGTACAACGGTATCTCGACTTTCTCTTACGGATGGGATCCGCAGTACGGACAGAGCATCGCTCCTATTTATACAGACCGTTATCTTACAGCTGTAAAACAAGGACGATTCAATCCTAACATCACCGAAAAGGTTACTCAGGTAGCTTCTTACATCGGTTCTGCCAGCTATACTTACGGCAACCGCTACGTGCTTAACGCCAATATCCGTTCAGACGGTTCTAACAAATTCGGTAGCAACCCAGAATACCGCTGGTTGCCTACATGGTCTGTAGCCGGAAAATGGATTCTGTCGAACGAGAAATTCATGCAGAGCGTAAGCTTCGTAAATCATGCTTCATTCCGTGGATCTTACGGTATCCAGGGTAACATTATGGACGATGCTACTCCAAACTTGATTGTACGTATGAATGGTATAAACAGTACCACAGGTTTGCAAGAAGGAAGCATCTACCGCTTGCCTAACCCCGACCTGCGTTGGGAAAAGACTCGAAGCTACAACATAGGAGCCGACTTCCGCTTTTTTGATAGCCGCTTGACATTGACGCTTGATTATTATCACAAGAAGACAACCGATTTGATTACCGATATGAAAGTGTCGCCCGTAACAGGACGCTCTTATATGTATATGAACGCCGGTGAAGCACTGAACAAAGGTTTTGAAGGTAGCTTCAGCGTGGATATCTTGAGACAGAAAGATTTCGACTGGAATGTATCGTTCAACTTTAACCATAACACCAACGAAATTAAGTACGCTTACGATGCAAACCTTACCGATAAGGAAGTATACGAGAATATGATTGCCGGAAACGTGGCAGCCATCGGACAGCCTTTAGGAACAATCTATTCGTTCAAGTTCGCAGGCCTGTCGGCAGAAAACGGTTATCCGTTGTTCTACACCAAAGACGGACGCAAGGTATACGAAGGCGACTATGAAATGATGGAATTGGTTCCATCGGGAAGTATCTATCCAGATGTAACCGGTGGTTTCAACACCCGCTTTACTTACAAGAAGAACCTCACCGTATCGCTTGGATTCAGCTATCAGCTGGGAGGCGTAAAGCGTTTGCCTGCTATCTATCAAGATGCCAACAGCGCATTCGACCCATCGTCTAACCTTCCGAAAGACTTCATCGACCGCTGGAAACAGCCGGGCGACGAAAACCGCACCAACATTCCGGCATTGTACGACGCTACCATCACCAAAAACTTCCCGGTAGATATGGTGGGATACTATGGTGACAACCGCATAGCCGAAGTATCAATGTCTACCATGTACGACTACAGCGACATCCGCGTAGCCAAGAGCGACTTCCTCCGCCTGAGCAACCTGATGGTAAGCTACCGCCTACCTAAGAACTGGCTGAAGAAACTCAACATCTCTGAAACTACCGTACGCCTGCAGGCCAACAATCTCAAGACATGGGCAGCTAAGGAATGGAAGGGACTTGATCCGGAAACAGCATACGCCAATATGCCTATCATGCCAAGTTTCTCACTTGGAGCAACTATCTCATTCTAACTTAAAACAGAAGACTATATGAAACTGAAATTACATACCATAGGAAGCTTGGCCCTTGCGGCTGTATTCGCTTCAGCTTGTTCAGACTACCTGAAAGAAGACTCGGGCGACTTGCTGATACCGGAAAAGGTATCCGAGTTTCAAGCTGTACTTAACGGTGAGGGTTATCCGAAAACATTTGCCGAAGATGTGGCTTTCACCGATTTGATGACCGACAACATGACAGTAATGAACGGACAGTCGGAAGACCCCAATTTTGCCGGAGCATACGATAACATTACCCTATCTACAGGTAAAGGAGCTTACACATGGGCTCGCGATATAGAGTATTATACTTACGATATAGCAAGCGCTTACGAAAACCGATACGAGAATATCTTGGCGTGCAATACCATCATAGAAAACGAAGAAACTATGATTGGTTCCGACAGCGAGCGAAATTACTGTGTGGCACAGGCATACGCACTGCGTGCGTTCAACTACTTCTGCCTGGTGAACTTATACGGACTGCCTTATAACAAAGCTACCGCCGCAACCGATATGGGTGTAGCTATCCGCCTGAATAGTGAGGTAACACGCGAAGAGTTTACACGCTCTACAGTACAGCAGGTGTACGAACAGATTAATAAGGATTTAGACCGTGCCATAGAACTCTTTGGCAAGAGCACTGAAGACGAAAACATCTTCCAGATGTCACTGAAAGCTGCGTTGCTACTGAAAACACGTGTGGCTCTATACACCGAGAACTGGGACGATGCCATTACTTACGGCGAGAAGCTTTACGCTACCAAACTGACGCTTGACAACATTGGCAAGTTGACACCCGAAGAAATGATGATACAGACCCAAGCAGAGTCTAGTCCACATTATAGTTTCATCAAAAAGAGCAACCCCGAAATACTATTCAACTTCGGCGGTACTTTAGACAACCCACACAAGTACATTTCATCGTTCATAGCTTACATTGACGGACCGTCGTTCGCTACATCGCAAACCAATGCCGAAGACTTGTTCAATCAATACGAAGAAGGTGATAACCGTCAGTATGCATTCTTTATGCAAGATGTTACCAAGACAGACGGAACTATGCTGAAATACATCCACACCCCCACAAAACACAATTCGATGTACAGCAGAGACTGCTACAAAGAAGCATTCCGCTCGGCTGAGCTTTTCCTTAACTTGGCAGAAGCCTACATCCGCAAAGGCGGTAGCGAAAATGAAGCAAAGGGCATCAGCCTGCTCAACGAGCTTCGCAAGTCGCGTTTCACTGCCGATACTTACGTAGAAAAGACAGCTGCCGACTTCGCCTCAGCTGACGATTTACTGAAGTTCACTTGGCAGGAACGCCGCCGCGAACTCTGCTTCGACGAAATGCATCGCTGGTTCGACCTCCGTCGTGAAGGTATGCCTCGCTTGGTACATAAATATCGTTCTGCTCCGAATGCAGCCGAAGAGACTTACGTATTGGAACAAGGCGACAAGAACTATACATTGGCATTGCCTAAGAGCGAAACCAATTACAATACAAAGATTGAAAAGTACGAACGTAGAGACATCAACGCCCAGTAACATTAAAACTTACGAATCATGAAAAAGAATCTTTTATATACGCTCATGGCAATAGGATGCCTATCATTGGCATCGTGTGGAGAAGACGACTTAACTCCGTCTATCGACATCAGTCCAGAATATGAAGCGAACTTGGCTTTGACAAAAAGTTCTATTCACGCCGATACCGTAATCTATAAATGGTATCAAAAATATAATACGGCTATACTGTATAAGTTTAACGATAACGACCCCACATGGCTATGGTCAAGCAAATTGACTAACGGCTTTAAGAAGTTCGATATCAGCAACCGCGAAGACTCTATCGCTGTAGAAGAGATGGTAGATAACCTAAAAACGCAGTTGTTCAATGGCTTCTCTGACGATTTCTTGGCCGAACGTCTGCCCTACCGCATCTTCCTTACCAAGCAGCTCTACAAGAAAGCCGATGAAAATTCTGGTTGCATTGTTGCTATAAACAATAATCAGGACAATATGATTATAGGATATGCCGACGAAGATGGAGATGCTTACAGAGTTTCTAAATTCAAAACAGAAACAAATACAGTGTTTGCTAAGATATTCTTTGAATCACTTAACCCGCAGCCTACAGATTTTATCAACTTGAAAGTAGCTTGCGCATTCAACTTGCCGTCTATGCCTCTTAAACCTGGCGGTACAGGATTTAAAGACACCGACCCTGAATTGGAAAAAGAGCAAAAGGTATATCCAGACTTTATAGACCCAAGCGACGCTACCGCCAAGAACCTGCACGTACTTCAGGTATTGGGATATATGGTTAACGGTGCTAGTATGGGAGCCAAGCTTCCGTCTGATGCGCAAGATTATGCCGGATATCTTGATTTTATAGGCAACAAGCCGGGTAGTTATATCCGCCAGCGCACTCAGTATTATTGGCGCATCGCCCGACGTGCAAAGGTGCTGATAGAATATCAGAAGACATATCAGAACGAAGACCTCATAGCTAAGCAAAACGCTAAGTACCCCGATGACAAGGTCACGATAGAAGACTTCGCTTATCCTGAAGATAAATAAAAATCATTCACAAAAAAGGAGTTCACAGGACTTGGCATGTGCCAGGCCCTGTGATGCCTTTTAATAAAACACCTAATAACGAAATGAAAAATAGACTTTTGTTGTTCCTGTCTATAGTGTTCTTAGCAGGACTGTTTATCAACGTATCGGCTCAAGAAAACAAAGGCATACAGTTTCACAAAAACGAGAGCTGGGAAAGCATCGTGGCACTGGCCAAGAAAGAAAACAAGCTGATTTTCATGGATTGCTACACCGTGTGGTGCGGTCCGTGTAAGGCGTTGGCTCGCGATGTGTTTCCGCAAGAAAAAGTGGGCGATTTCTTCAACCCTCGCTTCATCAATGTGCAATATGATATGGAGAAAGGCGATGGTAAGATGCTTTACAATAAATATAAAAAGTATATCATAGGCTTCCCTACCCTATTGCTTATAGACCAAGACGGTAAGGTGCTGCAGCAGATGGCTGGTTATCAAGAACCCGATAAACTGATAGAGGGCATCAAAAACGCTTCGGCAGGTAACGACCTCTTCTCATTGGGCGAACGATACAAGAAAGGCGAACGCGATTTTACGTTTATCAAAGCTTACATCAGCAGCCTGCAGGGTGCTTTCTTGAAAGACTCTGTTACGGCGGTGGCCAACGATTATCTTTCTCGCATAGAACTGAAAGAGTTAGATAAAGACGATGTTTGGGAAGTACTTGGTCCTACAATCAAAGATGTTAACTCGCCGGCTTTCAACTATGTTGTACAGAATGCCGACCGCTTTACTTATAAACTTCACCGCGACCGCTATCGCATCAACCGCCAACTGGAAGGTCCTATCCATGCAGAAGTAAGTCGCTTGATAAGACTCTCTAAAAACGACCAAGGTGAATACCTTCCGTTAGTAAACGATAAAGCTCAAGAAGATAAAATGCTAAATTTCATCTCTCGCGCCAGCCTTAATAAATATAACGAAACTAAGGCCAAGTTCTTTATCCATCGCTTATTAATAGACGGTAATTATCCGGAAGCATGGAAGTATATAACCGACTGCGCCAATATGGGTCTTACAGGATTCTACTCTTACCATCTGCAAAACTACATAGAATATATGTCTGCCAAGAGCAACGACAAGAAGCTCTTGAAAGAGATGTTGGCTAAGCTGGAAGAATATAAGTTGACCGAAAACGATAAGAATCCGCAATTCTCTTATCACATGTATAAAACCATGTCGGTTATCAACTCTAAGCTTGGCAACAAGAAATTGGCAGAGCAGCAAGCAGAGAAATACAATGAACTCGATGCACAGAAGCGTAAGGAAATGGAAGAGTACTTTAAAAGAAATTGACGTATGAAAAAAGCAATATTCGCCCTTGCTGTAGCCGCATTAGGATGCGGCTCGCTGGGGGCACAAAACTATCTGATAGAAGGTACAGCTGCCGATATGGATGGTAAGAAGGTGTATATAGGCGAACTGAGAAGCAAAAAAGATATCTTCTACGCCGACTCTACCATTATAGAGAACGGACAGTTTAAACTGACGGGTAAACTTGACTCCATTAAGCCGCTAAGCATCTTCATAGGAAGAAAGCATCAGGCGTTCTTACTCGACGAGAATCCCATAAAAGTAAGCTACACCACCACGACCCAAGAGTTTATGGGCAAACAAATAAAGACGGGAGACATAAAGGTGACAGGCGACAAAGACCAGCAGTTACTGGCAGAGATGAACAACGCCCTAACACAAGAGATGTATACCATGCTCGCCATTTCGTTTATGGGGCAAGGCAAGGATGTAAACGCTCCAGAGAATAAAGCTTTGGCAGACAGTATAGGTTATCTGTTTACTTCGGCAAAAGACCATACTAAAGAAGTATTCGAAAAGATAGTAAACGAAAACACTGATAGTTACGTAAGTGCCATCATCCTTAACAAACATTTCGCCAAGGACAGACCGTTGGCAGAGATTAAGGCTGGGTATAATAAGTTGAGTAACCGCGTAAAGCAGTCCAATTTAGGTAAAGAACTGAAGGCTACCATCGCCGGATATTCTGCTATCGGTGTAGGACGTATAGCTCCTAATTTCACTCTGAACACACCCGATGGAAAACCTATCACCCTATCGTCGCTTAGAGGCAAGTGTGTACTCATCGACTTTTGGGCTTCATGGTGCGGACCTTGTCTGCGCGAGGCCCCAAACATCAAAAAAGTGTATGCCAAGTATCACGACAAAGGCTTCGAGGTTCTATCCGTATCGGTAGATGATAAGAAAGACAAATGGACTCAGGCTATAGAGAAGCATCAGCTCAACTGGCTGCACGTATCAGCTTTGAAAGGATGGAAATGTCCGGTAGCACAGTTATATAAAGTAACGGGCGTGCCTGCCATGTTCTTGATAGACAAGGAAGGAAAAATAGTATCTACAAAGGCTCGCGGTGAAGCGTTAGAGCAAGAAGTAGCTAAACTCTGCAAATAAAAAGGATATGAAAAGACTTATTTTAATACCCTGTTTATTACTCTGTGCCCTGATGGTTAAAGCGCAAGGCATAGTATTCAATGAGGGCACATGGAACGATGTGCTGAAGTTGGCCAAGGAGAAGAATTGTCCGGTATTCATAGATGTGTATACCTCATGGTGCGGTCCTTGCAAAAAGATGGCGAAAGAGATTTTCACCCAGAAAGAGGCAGGCGACTACTTCAACGAACACTTCGTAAACTATAAGGTAGATGCCGAGAAGGGTGAAGGTGTAAAGATAGCTTCGCAGTTCAATGTTTCTGCATACCCTACTTGTCTGTTTGTTACTGGCGAAGGGAAACTGGTATCAAGCTTTATGGGTGTACAGACAGTACGCAGTTTACTACGCGAAGGCGCAAAGGCGGTAAAAAACTATTCGCTATTGCCTCAGATAGAGAAGATGGATGCCGAATATAAGTCAGGAAAGAACGATGTAGAGTTCCTGAAAAGATACTGCCAAGCACGAAGCGAATTTGGCGAGAAGGGCGGACAGCCGTTAAACGACTTGCTAAACATATTGCCAGACAATGAGCTTACGCAGAAAGAGAACCTTACATGGATTCAGAACCTCACAGTGTACGACCTTCCGCTTATCAACCGTTTGGTTTCTATACTGAGCGGTATGGACAAGAAAACGGGAATGCAACTTAACAAAGCCATAATGAAGGCGATGAGCACATTCATAGCGCAGAGCACCGAAGGCAACAAAAAAGCAGAGTTCGAGCAACTTATGACAATAAAGGATAAACTTATCGCCTTCGACCCAACCAACGATGATAACGGTGTAGGCGCATCTATGGGTGGTGGCATGTCGTATCTGGCATCAGAGCAACTAAAGATGTCGTTCTACATGCGCAACAAGTACAATCCAGAATTCGAGAAGGTATTCCTCCCCTATCTGCAAAAAAAGATGGCAGAAAACCCTACCGACTCACTCATAGCTCGTTCGGATGCCGAAGAGAAGTATTATTCCGACCTTCTAAAATCTGATACCGTCAGTGCGGAGAAGAAGCACGATATAGAGCAAAGCCGAAGCTTTATGAAGCTATTTAGCGGAGTGAAGAACAAGTTGCTCTCTACTACCCTCTATAACGCCGCCGGCTATTACTGGGACATCCACGCACCGCAATCGGAGCAACTGAAGCAAAAATACATTGAGTGGCTAAATTTCTTCTATGCGTTAGACCGTGGCACCAACATCGCCATTCCAGCATCAGAAAAACTCGTTGAACTTGGCCGAAAAGACCTTGCCATCAAGTTACTTCAAAACTTAGAAGAATATCTAAAACTGACCGGCGACCCTGACAAGGAACTAGACAAAACCCGTCAGGCTCTGGAGAAGCTGAAGTAATCTCACTCAGTAATAGCATAAAAGAATATCCCACTATTGATGACTCATAAAGTACACCAATAGTGGGATATCTCTTTTATATCAAATTATTAAAGCAGTTTCTCTACTTCGCTTTCGCTTATAGAAACGATAGAGGCTATATCAGCTACTGATATTCCTTTATCCGCAAGGTTTCTTACCATACCGCGAAGCAAGCTATCTTTCTGCTCAATAAGTTGCTCTATAGTCTTGTCT
>ULIZ01044642.1_pt1 | contig 16015 bp, 18 predicted proteins | sample 1950601 | NCBI WGS metagenome assembly ULIZ01 (sample SAMEA4835456, study PRJEB28245) | human gut metagenome | biome: gut microbiome; material: fecal sample | place: Denmark | collected 2008 | reverse complement strand
GACAATGCTCGTGCCGAGCATACAACAAAAGAATGATGATAGAAGATGCTTGTTCTACCCATCTTTCTTTATAGAAGTACAACTAACGAAACGAGGAGGAATGTACATGAATACGACAGAAACAGAAAAAGACTGGTTGCGCCGCATCTGCGGACAGAAACCTTCCGACACAGCAGAAAAGCAGGTCAGAAAGGTTGCCAAAGAAGCAGTAGAGCAGAACCCCACTCCACTAAAGAAGAAAGGCAATGGTTTCGGTGATGTTGCCGGCATGAACGAACTGAAGCAGAGAGTGACGGAAGGGTTCATCAACGTACTCCAAAACCGAGAATGTGCCGAAGTCTATGGCATCAAGCCTCCGTCCATGCTATTTTATGGCCCGGCAGGATGTGGAAAAACCTTCTTTGCGGAGAAGATGGCAGAGGAGGTCGGCATCAATTTCATGAAGATCGTTCCCGATGACTTGGCTTGCACTTGGGTTCACGGAACCCAGCAGAAGATTGGCGAGGTTTTCAAGGAAGCAGAGAAGAACGCTCCTACCTTGCTCTTCTTTGATGAGTTTGATGCTATGGTGCCACGACGTTCGGGTGAGGAAGGCAACCAACATTATGACAGCGAGGTAAATGAGTTTCTGTGCATGCTCAACAATGCCTCCGACAAAGGTGTTTATGTCCTCGCAGCTACCAATCATCCAGAACGCATAGACAAGGCGGTGCTGAGAACCGGACGTATAGATGAAATGGTGTATATCGACATGCCTGACATAGAAGCACGCAAGAGTCTGTTTGCCTTGGAACTGTCGAAACTCCCCACAGAAGGCGATATTGACACAACCCATCTTTCTGAATTGACCAACGGCTACAACTGCTCTGACATCAGCTACATCGTCAAGTCGGCAGCTCGCAAGAAATTCAACGAGACCATCAAGAGCCCTGACGGAAAGAAACAAGGTATCACGCAAGAAGTATTGGAAGAAATCATAGCGACAAGAAGTCCTTCTGTTAGCATCAAGTCACTTCGGGAATATGAGCGTGTGAGGAGCGAGTTCTCCCCAAAGGACAAAGGACTCAAACCTGTAACCATAGGCTTTAGATAACAATAGTAATAACCATAAAAATTAAATCAGATGAAAGAAAAGATTTTGGCAGCCTTTGAAAACTTGGGCTTTAACTTGGAAGATATTGAATCGTTGGGGTTTTCCTTCAACTACGAGGGCATCAACTACCTTTATATGTACAACGAAGATGATGAGAATTTCCTCAACATCTCGGTGCCCAGCATTTACGATTTGGAGAAGGACAACAAGGAAAAGTATGAAGAATTAAAAGAGAAAATCAACTCCACCCTCAAATATGTCAAGGCATACACCCTCGGCGATAGCCTTTGGATCTTCTACGAACGTGACCTTCTTGGCAACGAAGACCTGGAGGAGGTGATTCGTCATATGATCCTTCACCTTGCCGCTGCTCTGATGTTCGCCCGCGACTCTATTGAAAAGATTGATAATGGCGAAAGTGATGAAGGTTCCGATAATGCCAACAACGACTAAACAACAAGTATTATGACAAAACATGAAATGGTAGTCTCAGTACTACAGTCTCTGGGGCTCAAGCCTCAGATTGATGATGACGGTGACATATTTGTCCGCTATCAGATGAAAACATTCTATGTGATGGGAGCAAATTCAGATGATGAAGACTATCTTGTTGTCGTATTCCCCCAAATGTATGAGGTTGACGAAGGGGAAGAGACAAAAGTCCTCGCAGCCTGCAACAAGACAACTCGTGAAATCAAGCTCGCCAAGGTTTATATAGACCAGACTTTGAAGAATGTCTCGGCAAGTTGTGAATTCTATTACAATGGTGAAGAAAGCTTGAAGACCTGCCTTGACAAGGCGATAGAGATTCTTGGCATGGTACGATTAACCTTCATCAAGACTATGCGTTCGTTTGATTAACAACAATAATATATGAATGAAATGGAAGTAAAGAATGAAATCCAGAAGACCAAGATCTTCAATGTAATCATCCTCGACCGTAGCGGTTCGATGGAGTGTATACACCAAGCTGCCGTTGAAGGTTTCAACGAAACCTTAGCTGGCATAAAAAAGGCGCAAGAGAAGTTTGCCGACACTCAGGATCATTTCGTGTCATTGGTGACATTCTGTAGTTGTGAGACAAAGCATTTGTATGACAAAACTCCTGTGGCAGAAGCCAAGCCTCTGAATATAGAGGATTTCCAGCCATGTTGTACAACCCCACTCTATGACGTTATGGGCATGACGCTAACTGGTATGCACAAGCATGTACAGGACATGAAGGATGCTTTGGTGGTCGTTACCATTATCACGGATGGTATGGAGAATGCCTCTCGCGAGTATAACGGCAAGACCATTAAGGAACTTGTGGAACGGCTACGTGGCGAAGGATGGACATTTACTTATATGGGAGCCAACCAAGACTCTGTAGAGGTGGCCATGTCAATGTCTATCCGCAATGCCCGAAACTTTGACTACAGCAATGAGGGAACACGTGCTTCGATGCAGAAAGACAGTAGCACCCGTATGAATCTCTTCGGTCGTCTGGCAAAGTGGAAGACAGCAGAGATGAAAGGTTGTTGTGCGGTTCCTGCATCAGAATCAGAGCGCCGCAACCTATATGCAAACATGGCTGATGAAGCCTTTGATGAGGAGGAAAACAAATGAAATCGACATCCATGAAACGAGCTTTCGTATTGTTCTGGCACGGATTCACCGCCATCCTTGCCAGTATAGCCAACTGGTTTACAACAATATTTGGCATGAACGACGACTCCAAGTATGGCAAGTTCATACGCCGTGTTGTCGGTTCGTCCTTTGCTGTCATTATGGTGATGTTGACCGCTGCTGTGGTCTATAGTGTTTGTCATGCGTTCTATGAGGAACTCCCTTGGAAGTGCAGAGCTAAAGAATGTGTTTATGATACCATGAAACTCTCCAGAGGAGTCACCTACTTCCATTTGTATGACAACCCTGGCTATGTAAAGAATGCTGACGGCAATAAAACTGTTACAGATATTGACTGGCTATTCAAGCCGTTGGGCAGGGACACGCTGGCTTGCTACAAGAGTGGAGACAAACGTGGTTATCTAAGCCTTCTGACTGGTGAGGTAGCTATCAAGCCTCAGTATGCCCATGCGTGGATATTTTCCGACGGTCTGGCTTGTGTCGATGATAATGGATGGCTGAAGTTCATCGATGCGAAAGGAAAAGTAGCCATAGACCTCAAGACTCCATACAATCCAGAGTATGACGGCTATGTGTTTCACAACAATCATTGTGTTATTGCAAATAGCGACCTCAACACTGTAGGTTTGATTGACAAGCAGGGAAACTGGGTGTTGACTGCCAAGTATGATGCAATAGAGCCTGTCGATACTTTCTGGATTGTCACTCAGGGCAAAAAGCAAAGTGTGTTGAACGCTTCTATGGGTACTGTTTTTCCATTCGCCGAAGCTAAATACAGTATATTGGATGAAATGATAACCGAGATTACTCCTGACCATATCATTCGCAGATATACCTTGCAGGGCAAGCTCATCAATGACTTCTATATCTACAATGTGGAGCAGTTGACATACGAGACCAACGAGTTGCGTTATGAGTCAACAAAGAACTATGACGATGAAGGCAACGTGACAAGTGAAGAAATGAATTCTGTGCCATCTCCTATACATGCAGTCGCTCGCTGCAAACAGTACGAGACAGAATATGATTGGCACGGTCTGATGTCTCCAGAAGGTAAGATTATCACACCTCCTGTATATAGTAGCATCAAAGCCATAGGCTATGACCTCTACCTCTGCAAGGACTCAGAATGTAGAGGTGTTATCATCAATGGCAAGGGTCAAAAGGTTAAGTAATATTAACTCGTATGCTCACCAACGGAGGAGGGTGTGTTCAAAAGTAATAAAATGATGAAATATGCATAAACTGCAATGCAAACTGTAGGAGCCGCGGGCATTCTTGCCTGCGGCATTGCAGCAAGAAAGTCAGTTAGTTACGGCTGTCTGCAGTGGTGCGGGCAGGAATGCCCGCACCTCCTACGTTTAGCCTTTTCTTCACATTTTATTAGTTTTGACTCAGCCTCGATAACTCAATCTATTTGGGAAATAAGAAGTCTTTCAACTTTTTAATTCCCTGCTCATATTTTTGAATGTTATGCTCCTTCAGATTTCTGATATTGAGCAATTTTCAATGGACAGAAGGATATTTGGACAAATCACCGGCACTACACAGACTCCAATCAGGGCTACCGTGGCAAATTCTTGCGGAACAGATTAATGGCTGTTCCACCATGCACGGCAAATTCCTTGATACGATATACAGACGGCATAATTCTTATCAATAATGCGACCTGCTTCTTGTACTTATCCCTCATATTCTTCTAAATCTTTTGGAATGGTCATGTTATATTTACGGTTAAATGTTCCATTGGCAGCAGTTTGGATTCTCCCAGTCCCGACATCAATCTTTTCAGTGTGCAGTTCCTCGAACCAGTAATGCCCAACCCTTTCTGCCATATACAGGAACATTCTCTTTACTCTATTGTTGTCCAAAGTTTCCAACAAGTGCTGTACAACATCAGAACGTAGGGTGGTCAGTTGCTCCATCACATAGTATAAATCCATATAGTTGTATGATTTTGGAGCCAAGATCAGGCACTCCAAGAAGGCTTGTTCTGGAGAAGATACATACAATGTGCCACTATCCAAAACTCTTTCTGTTGTCTCTATATACGAGAAAGCATTTGTGTGAAACATTCGAAAGGTAGCGTCATACATATCGTTCTGCATCCACAATGGCATTTTGCAAGTTGGTGCAACCACCATCAGCACAGGCTTTCCCCTCGGAACGTACTGGTTGAAACCTGCATATTCCAATGCGGACATGGCAGCCACCCTAAGCTGGCCTCCCATTTGTTTGTTATATGAAGCAATGGCATCATAAGCACTCAAACGACTGCCTGTGCGATACATCACACCTTTGCACATCGCAGTCAACCATCCAGAGTCTCGGTATCTCTTTTGCAGTTGACCTGAATAGCCTTCTTTTTTCATCCAATCAGCAAACAATAGTCCTGTCGGTGAAGTATTGGCAAGCAGTTGGTTTATTTTCGTCCCGTATATTATACTCATAGTTTAATACAGTGCTAAATATTTAACCACAAAGTTATGTGCTTTTATTTACCCTTGCAAACATTTAGCTTAGAATATCGCTCCGAAATAAAGCTATGGGATAAAAAAATCCATATAATCAACCAAAAAACTTGCCACCTTCACCACAAATTCTCTTCAAATTTTACTCATATGCCTTATAATGCCCCAAATACTAAAAATGTTTATAAAGGTGGTAAGTTACCACCCTTATTGGTGGTAACTTCTGAAAAGATAGTCATGAAAGATGAACTTGAGGTGTACATTTAGATTCAAAAAACTTACCTAATATCTGTCTTCTTTCTCATAAGTTCAGAGATTTATTAGGTAAGTGGTTTGTATCTTTTTGCAGATAAGTTGTTGGATTGCCACATTATTATTGGGTCTAAAAATTATTCCTTATAGAATTCAGTCCCGCATTCGTTGCATTTGTAGTTTTTGCGCTCTCGCTGGGGTATGACTAGGACAACGCCAACCGCCAATGAGATCAGTGATATAATAAGAAAGCTAACCGTAGCTGACTCTAGAGACTTCACACAGAATGGTAGGATAATGCAGACGATTCCGATGACAACAAAGAGAACGCCGATGATGACCGCCCACTTAGACAGCTTGGGCCTTACCTTGCCTAACGCTACGACATTCTGACTGCCGCAATTAGGGCACCATGGCAGTTGCTTCTCTCGCTTTTCGGTTATCTCCTTCAATATGCTCTTGGCTCGCTCCAAGTCCTTCTTGAACACCCTCACCTCAATCCCGGGATTAGGTCCGTAAGCGCCATAAGCGGGGTCGTTGAGCTCGTCGTGGAGCGATGAAGCTATACCAGCGTTGGCCAGCTTAGAAACGATTTCATCAGCCTGAATAGAGTTGTCGCACTTCGTTAAGCTAATGGTTTCTTCGTTCTTGTCCATATTTCGGTTGTTTTTATTATTGACAAATTTACGAAATTATCTGTAATTCGCAAGCAAATTAACTTTTTTTAGGTTCTTCAGCTAGTTAGATTCATGTTTGATTTCAGTTGATGAGATAGCAAAAAGTTACCACCCTTATTGGTGGTAACTTCTGAAAAGATAGTCATGAAAGATGAACTTGAGGTGTACATTAAGATTCAAAAAAAACTTACCTAATTATTCAATAATGGAATCCGCTGCCCCCTTTACTCGGGACTTCCACCCGTTAGACAATGCTCGTGCCGAGCATACCAAAAGAAAAAGTCCTGTAAATCTTGCGATTTACAGGACTCTGTTGCGGAGAGAGAGGAACTACGATTCGAACTCTATTAATTGCCACACACTCTCATAGAGTGCGTAAACCACTGAAACATAGATATTTTAAATGATATTAATATCATAAAATTTCATGGGATTTATTTGCGTATCTCAAAATTTGGGTGTAAATTTGGGTGTAAATTTCAAACATAACATCCTATGATACTCAAATACAACATCATTTTTTCGCTCGAAAGCAGAAAAAAGAATGGAGTCCCTATCGTGGACAATGTGCCTATACGTATGCGCGTAAATTATAAAGGTACACGTATTGATTTTGCTACCGGCTATCGTATTGATGCTGACAAATGGGATGGCGTTCGCCAGCAGGTAAAGAACGGATGTACAAACAAGTTGAAGCAATCAGCTGCAGACATCAATACCGACCTTCGTCAATATGAAGCGGAGATGCGTGGCATCTTCAAGAAATTTGAACTTGCCGAGGTAATTCCTACCAAAGAGCAAGTAAAGGACGCTTTCAACAAGATGCACATTTCCGAAACAGCAAAAGAGGAAGCAGCAAAGGCAGAAGAAAAGAAAGCTAAACGTCCTCGTCCTTCTGATGTAATGAGAGAGTTCATCAGCGAGAATGAAACGATCAATCAGTGGACATGGGGAACAATCGAGAAGTTCAATGCCATAGAAAACCATTTCAAAGATTTCAATGCGCGACTTACTCTCGACGAGTATGACAAAGCCCATCTCGCCAAGTTCGTTCAGTTCCTCATTGACAAGAAGGACATGCGCAATTCAACCGTCAAGAAACAACTTGGCTACTTGAAATGGTTCTTCCGTTGGTGTCAAGAGAAGGGATATTGCAATTGTGGCGACTATCAATCCTTTGATCCGAAACTGAAGACTACACCAAAGAAGGTTATCTTCCTTGACGAGCATGAACTTGAACAACTGGAAACCTATGAGATTCCTGAGAATAAGAAGTATCTGGAGCGTGTGCGTGACGTATTCCTCTTCTGTTGCTACTCTTCCCTTCGTTACTCTGATGTTTACAACCTCAAACGTAGCGACATCCAGAACAACAAGATGCTTATCACAACTATCAAGACACATGATGATCTTGCCATCGAGTTGAACAAGACAACCACTGCTCTACTGAAGAAATATGCAGACTGCGACTTCCCGGATAATAAAGCATTGCCAGTCATAACAAACCAGAAGATGAATGACTACCTAAAAGAGTTGTGCGAGTTGGCTGGCATCGATACTCCTATAAGCGAGGTGTTCTACAAGGGTGGCGTGCGTCATGAGATTACCACTCCAAAGTACGCTTTGATGAGCACTCATGCTGGAAGAAGAACTTTCATCTGCAAGGCGCTATCAATGAACATCCCTCCAGAGGTTGTTATGAAGTGGACTGGTCATAGCGATTACAAGGCAATGAAACCTTACATTGCAGTCGCCGACAAAGTAAAGGCTGACGCGATGAAACTTTTCGACAAGTAAAAGCCAACAATCATCTTGTTGATATATAAGTCACAAAATGCACTACGGAAGGTGCAAAAATACTCCTAACTTGCACTTTCCGTAGTGTATTTTGACGTTATCACGCGCGAATAATACGATAATGTGTTAAATCCCTTCAAGAAACTTTGGTAATCAAAGAAAAAGTGTAATTTTGCAGTCACAACTTCCGATTAGTGTTGCTTTGATGCACTTTTCAGAACTTAACATAGTAAAAGAGCATATATCTATGATAATTTCACGAGACATACTTGAGGCTTTCAAAAAGTGGAAGACCTCGGCTGACAGGAAGCCAATTCTCATCAAAGGTGCTCGCCAGATAGGTAAGACCTGGGTGATGGAGGAATTTGGCAGACAATGCTACGAGCATTATGTCAAGTTTGACTTTGATGAGCAGCAGGACCTGGCATCTGTTTTCCAAACGACAAAAGATCCACATCGTATCATCAAGGAATTGGAGTTATTCTGTGAAGTTCCCTTGTTGCCTGAGAAGACACTTATCATCTTTGATGAAATACAGGAGTGCGAGGAAGCTTTGAACAGTTTGAAGTATTTCTGCGAGAATGCTCCAGAATACCACATCGTTGCTGCAGGTAGTTTGCTTGGTGTTGCTGTCAAGAAGAAACACATGAAGATGCCAGTTGGCAAGGTGAATGTTTTCAGAATGTACCCTCTTACATTCCGAGAGTTCCTGCGTGCTGCCGATCCTAAGCTCTATGAATATGCAGACGGCTTAGATGAGATTAGGCATCTGCCAGAGATTATACTCAACAAGTTGAAGGTTGAGTACAAACGTTTCATGGTTTGTGGTGGTATGCCGGAAGCCGCTTCTACTCTGCTTGATGGTGCAGGTATGGCAAGTGTTGACAAGGCACTTCAGGACATCCTTGACCTTTACGAACTTGACTTTGCCAAGTACGCTGAGTCACGTGAAATAACACGCATCCGTTTGCTTTGGCACTCTTTGCCTGCACAATTGGCGAAGGAGAACCGTAAATTCTTGTATAGGGTTATCCGCACTGGCGCACGTTCGAAGGATTATGAAGATGCACTTGAATGGTTGAAAGATGCTGGCATGATATACCAGATTTACAACATCTCGAAGCCAGGAATGCCATTAACTGCCTACCAGGAGATAGACGCATTCAAGATTTATGCTTGTGATACAGGACTTCTTCGTCGCCTCGCAAAATTACCAGCTGACATCATCGCCAGTCCTACGTCAAACTATGTGGAGTTCAAGGGAGCTTTGGCAGAGAATGCAGCTTTGCAGTCGCTCGTCACCATTGCTGATGACATGCCAAGTTACTGGAGTTCACAAAGTAAGTCCGAGGTAGAGTTTGTTGTGCAGACAGGCACAGAGATTATCCCTATCGAGGTAAAGGCAGAAGGAAATATCTCAGGCAGAAGTATTGGCGTTTACAATGACAAGTACGCGCCAAACTATCGCTGTCGTTTCTCAATGCTCAACCTTCAGTTCAATGGCAACTTACTGAGTTGTCCCTCCCCTCTTATTGATTGGGCGTTTGACCTTCTCAAGATTAAGGAAGTATAGCCTCTTAGCATTATTGATTAACCGCTTTATATCGTTACAAATATGACATTTCCTAAAGAAAAAGAGTCTCAGGAGCCGCTGACACAACAATTACGGGTACTCCAAAAAGCAGCATATGAGTTCATTGACATAAAGAAACGGGATCGTGTTTCATGGCATAGTATAGAGTACATATACACTTACTACACAAAATATTTGTGGGGAAGAAACCATGAATATGATTTTGAGGGTGAAATACTTGATTATTTGAACAGGCAAGGTGAGGCAACCACAAGGATGTTGTTGCAAAGGCTCAGAGCAGAGATGCTTAAGATTATCACATTCTATAGTAAATGGAATGAATTTTATGACTCGTACACTCAGCAAGATTTGTTTAAACTGGCTTATATGTCAAGCAAAACAGACATTGAGTGCTATAGTGCCGGAGCCTCTATGCACTTGAAAGATTGCAGCGAACACATTAAGAAGCTAGAGTATGATGGTGAAAAACTTGTATATAGCAATTTACAAAGGATGCTAGAAACGTTGTCACAATGCCACAAGCGCTACCTTGATTCTGTAGAGGAATATTACGATTCGTTAACTAAGAAAATCAAAGAAACAGAAGAACTCACATCAATTGCTCGTAAGATATTGTTTGATTTTAAGTTGTTCATATACCATCTTCAGCAGCAGGTAAATACTATCAATAAATATATAGGAGAACCTGGCGATATAAAAGCTTATTACCCTGCCGATACTGATGAAAAATTAGAAAGTATAAGGAATGCCGTAGAACCCTATTTTTCAGAAGAAATAATATCGTCTGTGTACAGGTTATGCAACGGAGAACAATTTGTGCAACTCGATTTTGAAGTATTCTACAATGCCTTTAATCTTCGTGGCACTGGTGCAGAGATGACTATAAAAAAGCAGGAGAAGCAGCGAGTATATTATTTGATATACAGGCTCGGTGAGCTGCTTGATGATGTTAGACGCTCGTCTTGGACAGATGATTTTCTTGATACACTTCATCTTGACAAGAACAGCTATGGTAAGAAATATAAAGAGGTAGAATCTGGTGATTCAAAGAGTAAAGCGAAGGAATTTGCAGAAGCAGTAAACAGAATTATACGCAAGTACAAATCATAACTAAAGCATTCCTATTTTGAGGACGTGGAAAAAGGTGGCACTTTTTTCCACGTCTTTTGTTTTATGGGCCTTTACCCCTAGAAAACCATCGATTTTTCTATAGAAACCATGACACTATTAATACAAATCGATGGGTATAAGTGCCAAACCTATATATATCCCACGCATTCAGTTTTATAGAGTCTCTTAGAGTCTGATTTTCAGTCGCTTTGAACTTTTTTGATAGTGCCACAAAGTGCCACTTGTTGCCACCTAATAAACTCTGTACCTTTGCCGACGAATTCAGAAACGTCGCAAGACATAGTCGTTCACTAACACCTTATAAATATGACAGATACAAATTTAGACAAGCCAATAGCACTTTTGACTGTGCGTGAGCTCCTTGAGGTAATCGAAGCAGCTAAGGAAAATGACGATACACATGAGGTCGGACAAGTATGCGAAGCCGTCAATATTGGTAATGACGGCAAGAGGTATGTTTATGGCATTGAGGGGTTGGCAAGACTTTTAGGATGCAGCAAGGCAACTGCTAACCGAATCAAAAAGTCAGGTAAGATCGATGGTGCCATCACTCAAATTGGGCGCAAGATCATAATCGACGCTGACAAGGCATTGGAACTTGATAACATAAAGATGGGTGGAAGAGGTTCAAGGAGATAGTTATGACACGAGAAGAGATAATAAACAATATCCGCAAGGAGGGTCTTAACATTGGCAAGAACGATGTTCTCATTGGAATTATGCCAACACAGATACAATCTATAGTCTTAGCATATCACCGCTATGAGAACTATGTGCCTGATTTTTTAATCACGTCATTGTTATCAGCGGCAGCTACTGCTATTGGCAATTCTTTTCGATTGAGAATCAAAGGACTTTGGACAACAAATCCAGCTCTTTACATTGTTCTGTTCGGAAAACCAGGGTTGGGTAAGACTCCTCCTATTGAAGCTGCATATCATCCAATTAGAAAGATTGACGAGGTGAGACTTCGCCAATATCTGGACGAGAAGAAACTATATGATGCTTCGCCAAAAGAAGGAAAGACTGCACTTGAAAAGCCAGTGCTGATTCAAACGGTTGTTTCCGACTTTACAGTGGAAGCTTTGTTACAAGCCCACTTCTGCAACCTCGATGGTGTAACAGCAGTGTGTGACGAGATAATAGGTTTGATTTACTCTGCCGACCGATATAACAAAAGTAATCTCATTGAAGTGCTGCTTACAGCTTTCAGCGGTGGTCAGCTAAATGTAATCAGGCGTAGTAGCGACACACCAATCTTTATCAAAATGCCGTGCATCAACATTATAGGTACTACTCAAACTGCACTTTTGAGTCAGCTCAGTGACAAGTGGATGAACAACGGTTTCCTTGATCGAGTAATCTTCATTCATCCACAAGACTCAACCATTGCGCCCTGGGTAGAAGAGGATGAAACAACCTTAGAACAGTCAGCGAAAGCTCAAAAAGACTGGGAGGCAATTATAAGTATGATTTACAAAATCAAGCAAGATAACCAACAAGTAGTGCTAAGTTTCACTCCGGATGCAAAAACTCGTTTCTTTGCCTGGCAAAACTCCATCATATCATCCGTTAATGCCATAAACGATGAGACGAAGGTTGAAACTCGCGAAATGAAACGATGCCTTATCACTGCAAAACTTGCACTCATCATACAGATTTTACGTCATGTATGTGGCGAAGCGGATAAGGATGCCGTGGACATCGTGTCTGTCGAATCGGCAATAATAGCGAACGAGTACTACGAGGAATCTTACGAATACTTCAAACAAGCCATTGGTATGAACAACGTCAACAACTCAAAAAAGTCTCAGTTTGTAAGCCTGTGTATTGGAGATTTCTCTGCCTCAGACGCGCAACAAATAGGACAGCAGCTCGATATTAACGAACGAACTGTCAAACGTTGGCTAAAGGATTTGTCGGAGAAAGGCATTTTTGAAAGAATCGAACACGGGCGCTATAGGCACAATGTTTAACAACCCCAATGTCCCTTGTCACTATCGTCCTTTTGTCACTTTGAAAAGGGACAAAAGGACAAAAAGGACAACGGTTATTAATGTCATCAACAGCAATGGAACAATATCGTTTTCATCTTGACAACACGAAACCTCGTCGCAAACTGACGTGTCCTTCTTGTGGAAGACGGAGATGTTTCACGCCATACGTGGACGATGATGAAGAGATAACCTTCCCAGAAGAGGTCGGAATATGCGACCATAAGAATCGGTGTGGTTACCACTACTCACCTGCAGACTTCTTTCACGAGCATCCCGATATACTTGAAAAGTCTGACTGGAAAAAGGAGTTCAAACCGAGAACACCACGTATTGTCAAGCCAGAACCCAAACCTGATTACATAGATAACAATATTATGAATAGAACTTTCCAGCAATACTGCATCAATCCGCTTTTTATCTTCCTGACATACGTCTTTGGCGATAAGTCTGCGATGGATATTTGTCAACGCTACAATGTTGGCACATCCAAAAAATGGGGTGGTTCAACGGTGTATTGGCAGGTTGACAAAGACAACAACGTACGCTCTGGAAAGATAATGCTGTATAATCCTGAGACAGGTCACCGGGTGAAGGATGAACGTTACGGAGCCCGTGTCAACTGGGTACATAGCGAGCTAAAGTTGCAGAATTTCCACTTACAACAATGTCTTTTTGGCGAGCATCTGCTTCCCCTGTATACAGACCGAACTGTGATGTTGGTAGAAAGTGAAAAGTCAGCTTTGATTGCTTCAAAGTTCGTTCCTGAGTATCTTTGGTTAGCTACAGGAGGTATGCAAGGATGTTTCAATGCAAAGGCGTTACAAGTCCTCAAAGGTAGAGATGTTATACTCTTCCCTGACCTTGGAGCATACAATGTTTGGAAAGGCAAGATGCCACTTCTTCAACCAGTTTGTAAGTCGGTTCGCATCAGTTCTTATCTGGAACGACATGCGACCGCGGAGCAGAAAACAAGTGGTCTTGACATTGTGGATTTTCTGCTCATGGAACCTACTAAACACATGATCTTTCATGACATGTGTAAGCGGAATCCATGCCTTGAAATCTTGCGAGATCGTCTTCAGTTAGAACTCATCGAGGATGACTCGCAAACTAAAATAAGACCGCCTCCTAACCTTTTATACCTTCGGCATAAATCTACAGAGTATTTCACTTTTTATCAACTTAATATTCATTTACTTATATGAAGATTTCAATTAAATTCTGTGGTATCTACATTGGTTTGATTACCGCAAATGAGACTATCGGCTGCTGCGAGGTTATCGGAGCAGAGTTCATAACCTGCAAGGATGACCTCACAAAGCGTGCAAACATGCGTTCTGACATCGAAGACAGCATGGTTGACATCCGTCTGGAGTTCGAAAACGAGGAAGATGACTGTGACATCTACGAGGATCGTTATCGTTTCATCTATGATTTCATCAACATTCTGGCTGAGGAAGGTATCACCTTCGATCAGTTCGTTGTTACATGTAATCTGCTCAATGACGGCAGGCACTCCTATCACATCCTTGCTTCTGTACTTGACGAGGGTGGTTACAATATTGACTTGCGCAACATCGAAAATGTTTGTCAGAATGCTGGCGAGGTGTTTGTTGTTATTGACGAGTTGTGTGACCATTCTGTAACTGTCATTGGAGACAACGTACCCGTTACCAAAATGGTGTTGAATCCCATGCCAATGAAGATGAACCTATACGCAGGTCATAATCCTCTTTGTCACGAATTGGTACTCCCTTACAGAGCTGCTATTCTTGCAGACCTTAAGCAGAAACTCTTCGACTAAAGAGTACTATCGCCTTTCAACAGAGAGTCTATTTCCTGACATCATAATGCCACATAGACACACTGTTGCAGGGTTTGAAGATTGAATCCGAGTGGCGTGTAGTTCTGTTATTACAAAACGATGTTGCTTTCCACATTCGCTACACAGTGGCTGCCACATCCACTCCGATTCTTTTTCCCTCTTTTAGTCAGAGTCAATAACCATTGGTAATTGTGCGATGCAAAGAGTTCCGTTACTAGTATTCGTACCCTAAAGGGTTTCGACGGTGCTTGCTCCTATAACCGAAACGTTTTTATCTATCGAGATATGCCTTTGTCTTACATTCTACTTCGTCAGAAAGAAAGACCAGGCGCTCTCGCTGCCACACCCCTGAGTAGGTGGCAGGGCAGACTTAACGGCGCTCCTAAACTTGCACCTTAACCTCTATAAGCATATTACTGATCATGCAGAATAACAAAAATGTTTCAGATACTGCAGTTCCTGCTATGAACAGCAGTATTACAATCCGTGTCTCACAAAAGGAGAAGGATCATATCATTGAACTTGCCACAAAATGTGGATTCAAAGATGTGAGCACATACATTCGTGCCAGAGCTCTAAACTTCCGTCCGAAGATGAGACTTACACCTCTTCAGGAGAAGTTGTTAGAGAATCTTGATGGATGCCGTTCCGACATTTATCACTACAAAAATGCACTCGGAGCCTTGTCGCCAGAAGAGTGCAAAGCACTTCTACGTCAATACTCTTTTCTTCTTGCTTGGGTCAAAGACTTGGGTATAATTGGCAATAGATTACTCACTTTTCTTGAAGCGGTTCGCAAGCCAAATCCGAGCCGTCTTGGCAAAGAAAATGATAACGGAAAGGAGGGCGAAGTATGATTGCTATGGCACGTTCAATAGGTCATGGTGGTAAGTACATGGACTATATGGATGGGGAATCGAAAAACAAAAAGCATCCCGAGAAAATCTACTTCGTTCAAAGCCATTTCCTTCAACCGCAACTTGACGGAACTGCTCTGGAGAACGCTTTCAAGAATCGTTGCCGAGGTCATCCTGGCATGAAGAAGTATGCGATTGAGATCGTGTTTAGTCCGCCACCAGAATACACCAAAGATTTCTCATTGCAAGATTGGGCTCGTCTCGAAGACGACTTCACAACAGAGTTTGACGATATTGAGTTGCGGTGTCCTAAGACAGGAAAGTTGTGGTCAGAGAAGACTAACATATCTGGCAGCAAACGTGTTTCTTTTCTGCACAAGGAATCAAAAAGTGGTGTGCATCATCTGCACATGGGAGTCTGTCGGGTTGACGAAAACGATAACACCAATAATGACCACATGATTCATGAACGTGCTCAGTGGGCAGCAGAACGTGTTGCCATTAAACGTGGTTGGAAAACAGCGGTACAAATCCACAAAGAGAACGTTGCAGAGGTCAGCAAAATGTGCAGACAGATTCTTTTGAAGATGGACTTATATTCATTTGAGAAGTACGTTGCTGAGATAGAGAGACGAGATTATTCCGTTTCTGTCAAGGAAGCAAATCACTAGTGTCCACTAAAAACGATTAAC
>ULIZ01086021.1_pt1 | contig 16118 bp, 17 predicted proteins | sample 1950601 | NCBI WGS metagenome assembly ULIZ01 (sample SAMEA4835456, study PRJEB28245) | human gut metagenome | biome: gut microbiome; material: fecal sample | place: Denmark | collected 2008 | reverse complement strand
GCAATCATTGATAATATCGGAGAAACCGTTACTATTGAGACTGTTATCCGACCGATTTTCAATTTCAAGGCTATGTGATAATAATAATAGATTGCGATGTATCACTCAATGCGACAAGTTTTTCGTAACTTTGCAGCAACTAACAATTTAATTATGATTCAACTGCAAAAATACACATGGCTAATAGATACTATTCGGCGAGCCGGCAAGATTTCTCTTAAAGAGATTTCTGACCGTTGGGAACGCAACAAAGATTTGAGTGATTACAAACCTTTGAGTCGTGCCACATTTAATCGTTGGAAAGATGCAATTTTCAGCCAGTTTGGTATTATCATCTCTTGCCAAAGGGCTGGAGGATACCTGTATTATATAGAAAATCCGGAGGACATAGACGAAGACGAACTCAAGAAATGGATGCTTGATTCATTTGCTGTAAGTAACTTGATCAGCGAGAACCTTTCATTAAAAGACAGGATTATAGTCAATCAAATTCCGTCTGCTCGTGAGTACTTGGCAACTCTGCTTGAAGCAATGCAAGAAAATCGTGTTGTTTCAATAACTTATTGTGCATTCAATAAAGCAAAAAGTTATACATTTCCCATTGAACCATATTGTGTTAAATTATTCGAGAATCGCTGGTATGTATTGGCACATAATATTACATACAATGACATCAGGATATACGGTCTTGACCGCATAGAAAAATTGACAATTACGGATGAAAGGTTCTATCTGCCGAAAGATTTTTCTGCTGCCGAGTATTTTTCTTCCTATTATGGAGTTGTAACAGGTTATGACTTAAAACCAGAGCGAATTGTCATTCGGGCATATCGTGATCATATTCCATATTTAAAATCCCTTCCGCTTCATCATAGCCAAAGAGTATTGGAGGACAATGGTGAGTATGCGGATTTTGAATTATTTCTTGCTCCGACATACGACTTCGTTATGAGATTGCTTCATGTAGGGGCAATGATAGAAGTAATTTCTCCAACTTCACTCAGGAAAACAATGAAAGGATGGATTTCTGATATGTATAATTTGTATAAAAACAATTAATCATGCAGGATTTTGCAGCTATAGATTTTGAAACTGCCAACGGGCGACGTTCCAGTGTATGTAGTATTGGCATAGTGATAGTGCGAGAAGGTGAAATTGTTGACAGATTTTATAGTCTAATCAAACCGTCACCAAACTACTACACATATTGGACTACTGAAGTTCATGGACTCACACGTCAAGATACCGATAATCAGCCTACTTTCCCGGAAGTCTGGGCACAAATCAAAGATAAAATAGCAGGACTTCCGCTTGTCGCCCACAACAGGCCATTTGATGAAAGTTGTCTGAAAGCCGTATTTGAAGAATACGGATTGGAATATCCCAATTATGAGTTTCACTGCACCCTCGCAGCATCTCGCAGGTGTCTTGATATTCCCAGCCACCAACTTCATCTTTCGGCAGCGGCTTGCAGTTACAATATGGAGAACCATCACAATGCCCTCGCAGATGCAGAAGCGTGTGCGGCAATAGCAATAAAAATACTATAAAATTTTATACTCATGGAAGAAGAAAAAACTTTGAAGATTACGCATGTGGCAGACCTTCTTAATATGAAGTTCAACATTCCAAGTTATCAGAGGGGATATAGATGGGAAAAGAAGCATGTAGAGGCACTACTTGATGATTTATATAGTTTTACAGTTCAAATAAACGAAACACTTAATCGTCAAGGTAAATTTTATTGTATACAACCACTTGCAGTTGTGGAAAACAAGGAACTGAGTTCCGATGCTGGAATAGTATATGATGTGATTGATGGGCAACAAAGATTGACAACTCTATATCTTTTACTCTCATATCTTGAAGATGCAAGACGTTTCATTTACACGGGAAATTTGGCAACGTCTATTTTTACTCTGAAATATGAAAGTCGTGATTCCGAATTTTTTGAAAACAAAGAATTCAAAAAATGCAAAGATATATCTGAAGCTATCAACAATATAGATTTCTTTTATATGACCCGTGCATATAGAACGATTGATTCGTGGTTTGAAACAAAGGGTATTTCCAAAAGCGTCATATTGAAAGTACTCATACCTGAAAATTATAGAGATATATCTCAACTTTTAGGGGATGAATTAGAAAATGCACAAACAGAAAATGATAAGAATAATGATGTAAGGTTTATCTGGTATCATGTTCCCACAAAAAAGAATGTGGATTCCATCGAGGTATTCTCTCAACTCAATTACGGGAAAACTCCTTTAACAGCTACAGAACTTGTAAAAGCTCTGCTTTTTCAATGCGATCTTTATACGGAAGACACAGAACTTATGCGAGAAATAGCATTCAGACGTTCTTGTGAATGGGATGCTATGGAAAAACAACTCCAAGACTCTTTTATGTGGGCTATGTTGATGCCAGAAGATTATCAACCCACATCTCATATAACTATACTATTATCATTGGTTTGCAATGAGCTGTTTAAGGAATTGGAACAACGAAAACCTCAAGAAGCCTCTAAACTGCAAAAAGATGATGACGATTTTAATTATCAGGTCTGTAATTTATACCTTGGAACAAACAAGGATGGTAAATATGCTGATAATGTAAAACGCATTTGGGAAAGAATCCAATCTACTTACACCGCCCTTTTTAATTGGTATAAAGATTCTAATACATACCATTTAATAGGATTATTGCTTTGGCTTAGAGAGTTTAAAAAACGTGATTTTTCTGAAAACAAGCGGTTTGAACTGGTACAGCAACTCATGGAGCTATATAACAAAAAATCAAAAAAACAATTTACTGATTTACTGATAAAAAAAATAGCTACATTAATCCATATCGAGGAAAACAAATCTACTAAAGACGGCAAAACAATTCCATGGGGATTGGAACGCATCAACTATAATGATAATCCGGAAGCTATAATCAAAATTCTCGTAACATTTAATGTAGATGAAATGAGAAAACAGCAGGATGAATCATCAAGATTCCCGTTTCATCTGCTTCGCAAATACAATATTACAAGTTTGGAACATATACATCCTCAAAATTTGAATCTTGACAATATAAAGTTAGATACGCTCCGAACTTGGTTAGATGTAAAGGAAATGAATCTAAAACAATTGAACAAATACAATAATTACGTCGATTCCATTAAAACATTGCGAGAATACATAAAAGATGAAAATACTTATAAGGATAATAAAAATGTAGCGCAAGATATTATCAATAAGATAGATAAAGAATTTGATGATTTAGCAAATATGGATGAAAGCCAAATGCATACATTATATAATATGGCTCTTGTTGACAAAAACACGAATTCTGCACTCAGTAATAAATTATTGGATGAAAAACGGGGTGTCCTGATTGAATTTCACACGACAGGAAAAACCTATGTATTGCCTTCCACGCATAAAGTTTTTAGCAAATATTATTCAAAAGTGACCCAAGATAATGTTTTGCCAAAGCTTTGGACACAACCGGACCGGCTGGCTTATTTTCAAAATATCAAGAGCATTTATTTAAATTACATGGAACACTATAACGATTAAATTATGGCATCTATTACATTTGAATCATTCATAAAAGAATACAACATAGAAATTCCCGCTATACAGAGAGATTATGTGCAGGGAAGAGGATTTACAATTGAAGAGCAAGACAAACGAGATTCTTTTGTTGACAAATTAATAAAACACATTTCAGAAGAAGATATTGAACCATGTCATTTAGAATTTATTTATGGTGCTGAAAGTGAAAAATCCGAGAGTTTTATTCCTTTAGATGGCCAACAACGTCTCACTACATTGTTTCTTCTCCATTGGGTTGTATGGCAAATGAGTCCTATGAATAATAAACCATCTTTAGAAGAATCTATTGCCGGATTTAGATATGAAACACGATTAAGTTCGTTAACTTTTTGTGAAAATATTATCCATAAAACACTTATTACTACCGAAGAGAAAAAATTAAGCAAGTTGCTTATAGAGCAACCGTGGTTTTCGGTAGATTGGGTGCATGACCCTACAATCTCATCTATGTTGTCGATGATAGATTGCATAGAAGAAAAATTATCCTCATTCGATGAAGAAAAACTTTCATTGATGTTGGCCAATCTGAACAGTGATAAGAAATTTATTACTTTTGACAAGCTTGTAATGACCGAATACGGACTGACGGACTCATTATATATTAAAATGAACGCCCGTGGAAAACAACTCACAAAATTTGAAAACTGGAAATCTGATTTTATCAAATATCTAGAGAATGAATTCGGACAAGAAGAGTTTGGGAAAGCTGAACATAGCCGTAAGGTCAAATCTTTTTCGTATAAAGATTATTTTTGCCATTCTATTGAACACGAATGGACTGACTTGTTTTGGGTATATTTGAAGGAGGAGTACTTAATGCTTTCTGAAAAAGAACAAGAAGAGAATTACCCTAACATAGACCGTATGTTTATGAACCTGTTTAATTCTTTATGTAAGTTTAGATATTATGCCAATGACGGGAAAAAGGATTTTGAAAAAGTCAGTGGGGCGGAACAACGGCAAATATGGCAAAACAAGGAATTCATAGACTTTTTATTTGAGTCTTTAGATTCTTTACATAGGATTAATCATAAAACATTTTTTGACGATTTGTTTTATATAAGCAATGAAGAGTTACCATTGAAGAATGATGAACGTAAACTGCGGCTTTTTAGAACCAAGGACACTAATCTTTTTAAACTTTGTGTAGATCAAGGTATTAAGATGGAACTAACAGACCAGTTACTTTTTCAAGCTCTATTGACTTATTGCAACATTCATCAGACTACGATTGTAGATGATTCTTTAAAGGCCTATATGCGTGATATTAGGAATTATTTCGAAAGCGATATTCAGAACTTAAGAACACGAACAATGGTGCAATTAAATCTTCGTCTTTCTGAATTTCCTCAATATAAGTCTATAATTATCAATAATGCCACTAAATCAGACATTACACTCCCAGAAATCAATGAATGTATTATTGAAGATTGCTCTATAACAAATGGAAATACTACTGTATTTGATAAATCTATAGTGGAATATGGCTATAAGAATGTCATTGAGGCTCTATCTAATTTCTGCACATCTTCTACAACGGAAAGAATACGTTTGCTAATCGCATGTGGATTTGAAGGTACACAACTTGGTGACTGTATAGGGAGAAAGAGAGTATTTTTTGGAAATAAGGATAAGTGGGATGTTTTGTTTATTTCTGATTTAAAACAATTATCAGAATGTTTCGCCTTATTCACAAAAAAAATATCGGAGGGCAAAGATACTAATACTATCATAAAAGAAGCTCTGGATATACATTACAGTGACTTTACTTATTATATGCTCAAATACGATTCATTCATTAAAGCAAACGGAGCACAATATCATTTTGCAATAAATGGAAATATTAATGATGTTGATTGCATTGCTTTAGGCTCATACAGCTCAAATCCAGGAACAGCATATCATGCCGACCCGCTATCGGTTTCTGTTGAAAAAGAAGTTCTGAATAAAAACAATAAAATACAACTATCTCTCTACAAACAGTATTCTGGAAAATGTCCTTTATCCATAGTTAAAGACAAAATACATTGGGAGCCTCTGTTTAGTGTTACAAGTAGAAAGACAGGTTGGTATATCGTATTAGGACAGAAATACTTGACAGATGAGTTGCGGTTGGAATTTAACATTCAGGAAGCAGACAATAATAACTTAATGGTTCCCAAATGCAATGATAAAGATATGATTGCGGTATGTACTGAACTAATTATTAAAGTCTATGACAATATTTCTTGTGTTGAAAAATAAGTCAAGGCTCTATTTGTTGCAGTAAGATGTGTTCAAAATCCTAATGACATCTTTAGAAAGTTACGGTTTATAACTTACAATCCTTGAAAGAGTCGTATCATCAAGTTCTTGAGTAATAATACGACTCTTTTTTCTTGCTCTTAAGTAATTAACTCCAATGCTCAATACGCCGTAGTTTAATTTTCGTCTGATTCTGTTTTACCTTGTTATAAGCCCACCTTTTAGATCTGTCTGTAATAGTTTAACTCCTTATTCTACGTCTATCTTGTACAGCTATAGTTTGAATGCACCATTATTAGTATTCTCCAATCTTATGCCACATTGAATTAAGTGTTACATATAATAATTCATATTGTTATTATTTTGTTACTTATATATTTTTATAAAGCTGTATTAAACTAATAATAAGCAAACTATGCTTTGTATTTATCTTGGAGGGAAAGAAAAAACAACGTAAAATTGACAGCGATATGGATAAAATCAAATTGGTAGTTTATAACGAGTACGCACTGGGTTATATCATGCCCGAACAACCCGACAAAGTTTGTACGTTGGTGGATAGGATAACGCTCGGCGCACCGTTTCGGACAATGAATGAACCCTATTTCATCGGGAAAAGAGATACCGTCAGACTGGCGGGCAGAAAGGACTTTGACACTTTTCGGGTAGTGTTCGACGGGTACGACAATCCGCAGGAGTACGAGTTTGACACCGCACAATAAAGACAATAGTAATCAAACAATCTAATGTAATAACAAATTAAAATTTATGAATTATGGAAACAGCAAACATTCAATCAGTAGTAGAGAACAACATCGTATCGGTTGCATTGATGAATATTCAGCCGAGCAGTTATAACCCACGCAAGCACTTTGACGAGGTGAGCCTTGCCGAACTGGCCGAGAGTATTCGTCAGCAGGGAGTGTTGCAACCTATCGGCGTGCGCCCCATTGCGGACACCGACCGCTTCGAGATTGTTTTCGGAGAGCGCAGGTATCGTGCCGCCCTTATGGCAGAACTGACCGAGATTTCAGCCGTCATCTTGCATGTTTCGGACGAGACCGCCGCCGAAATGGCCGTGACGGAGAATCTGCAGCGCAAGGACGTTACCCCCATAGAGGAAGCCAACGCCTACCAAAAACTTATGGAGAGCGGTCGCTATGATGTGCAGTCATTGGCCGAGCAGTTCGGCAAGAACGAGAACTATATCCGTACCCGTCTGAAATTCGTCTCACTGATACCCGAAATAGCCGAACTTTTGGAAAAGGACGAAATTACAATCAGCGTGGCGAGTGAGATTTGCCGATACGGTACGGATATTCAAAAAGAGGTGTACTACAAACATTTGAAAGACAGCGACAGCATGTTGTACGACTGTTGGCGAGGACTGAAAGCCGCCGAGGTGGCAAAGTTTATCGAACGGGATTTCACGACAGACCTTAGCCGTTACGCATTCGACAAGACCTTGTGCGCCTCATGCCCCCACAATACCAACAACATGATGTTGTTCTGCGAGGGTGGTTGCGGAAATTGCGCCAACCGGAGTTGTCTGGCCGAAATGAACGCTTCCTATCTCGTGGAGAAAGCCGTGCAGTTCGTGGAACAATACCCCTCCGTATCGCTATGCTACCAAGATTTCAACAACAACATGATTGCGGTGGAACGCCTTACCGCTATGGGGTACGAGGTCGAGCACCTAAATACCTATGCCACGCCATACCCCGAAACGCCGGTAGCTCCCGAAAAGGAAGAATACGACACTATCGAGGAATACGAGGAGGCATACAAGGAGTACGAGCAGGATTTCAGCAACTATATGGAAAAATGCAAGTCAATCCATGAACGAATTGACACGGGCGAACTCACGTTTTATATTAGTATCGGACAGAAAGAAATTACGCTGTGTTATATGGCAAGTGCTGCCGCCAATGCGGACATGGCTACCGAAAAACAACTCTCCCCGGTGGAAAAACTGGAGAAGCAGGACAAACGTAACAAGGAAATAGCCGTCGAGAAAACCGTTGCAGACGCTAAGAAACAGATTTTGGACGTCGATATGTCCGAAAGCAAATTCACGCAGGACGAGGAAAAGATGATATATTTCTTCCTGCTGTCGTCTCTCCGCAGGGAACACTTCGGGGTATTCGGTATCGGGGAGAAAAAAGCCTACCAACACCTTGAGGACGAAGAAAAGATGAACATCATCGCCAACCTAACGGCCAAGCAGAAAGCCGTTATCCGCAGGGATTTCTTGATAGACAACTTCAAAGGCGCATACGGCAATAACGCTACTGCCACCCTCTTGCTCGATTTTGCCCGTAAGCACATGCCCGACACGCTCGCCGAAATTGAAAGTGGATATAATGAGGTGTATGAGAAACGCCATAAACGTATCGAGGAACGCAAAGCCGCCTTGTTGGCAAAGGAACGGCAGACAAAGCCCGAAGAAACCGCCGAGGCGGAAAATACACAACCCACGGCAGAGGTACAACCCGAAGAACATACGCAAACCGAAGAGGTTGCTGCTTGACCATAATTCAATAGCAGGACGGAGAAATCCGCCCTGCTGGTTTCTAAAAAGAGGTAATGATGAAATGTAAGGACTGCAAACATTACAACGGTGCAACAATGCCCGGAGCAGGATTGTGCAATGCGACACAGGCACGTACCTTTGCCACGACGGTTTGTTTCAACGGATTGTTTTCTCCGAAGAAACGGAAAGACAAGCCGGATAGCAAGGCCGGAAAAAAATAGCGCAACGCTACAGGGAGATAGCCGCAGGAGTGGCTGTCTTTTTTAGCACTGCCGCCGGCAGATCTCCCTTTTTACCCCTTCGTTTTCCTTTTGTATGGAAATCCCTTCGCCGACGGCTCTGCCCGTCGGGACATGCTTTTTCCGGTGCAAAGGTATTGCCTTGGAGGAACATTCAAGTACCGCTACGCTATTTGAACACAATTTTTCAGCAGCTTTCCCGATTTTCAATCGTCCATATTTCGCGGACGCTCAATACCGCAACTATAAAATTCTGCCCAAATTCCTTGCCTGTTTCTCCCTGAAAGGCAATCTTTGATGCACGTAAAAATCAAATCCCGACGGGAGAAGCCTGAAGGCTTCCGAAAGGAGGGAAAAAATAAACAGATTGTTCAACTGATTAATGTTAAAATTTTATGGAAATTCAATTTGCTATCGTGCGTTCCGAAAACAGAGAGTATTTGTGCTACAAAGCAGGTGAAGCGTATGTAGATGCCAGTAACCCTATGATTGCTTTTGCCGCAGGTGAAGATGAATTTGAAATCGTAGAGCCGGACAGCTCTTTCAGGCAGAAAGAATACGAGTTCAGAGGCGAACAGTATTACCTCGTACCAGAGTTTTACCGCAATGGTTGGTTGGCTCTCACCTTGGTAATGGTGGAAGATGAAGACGAATATATCGTGCTTTCCGTTAATTTGGAGGAAATGGACGCACTCGGTCTGCCGGACCGTACATTTATCGACGTCAATCATTACCCCGAAGCAATGGAGTTCTTGGTGAAAAACGGACTGGCGACCGATTCCGAGTATAAGCGCAGGAGCGGCTTCGTGGAATACCCTATGGCTATGTTGAACCTGCCGCTTCTTTATCAGCATAACCCGCAAATTTTCCAAAAAGCGAACATCGAGCTATTCGGAGAAGAATGTTTTTGAAAAAGGATTGTTCCACGAATAGAAAAGCATCGGGTTCCGAAAATTGAATGTACAAGATAGCGTACCGATAATACAGTCAGTGCGCTGTCTCCTTTGTCTTTATCGCCCGCCTTCGTCCTTTTATAGTCAGCCTCCCGGATACCCCGCCACCGCCCATTTCCTCTTATAATTGCATTCTTTCCCTTTTGTAGCGGTATGAACCGCCTGTTCTTCCCATCCGACTTTTCCGGCCCTCACCGCACGGGTTTTATCCGATGCGAAAGTCGGACGTCGCGCTTGATTCGCCGGCTTGAAGTGCACTTCTTGCAAATTCTTCCTTCCCAAGTGAAGCGTAATTGGCAAGAAGAGCCGTCGTATGAAGCCGTGCCGACGACCGTGCATTGCATCTGTAAAACCTCGAAGCGATTCCGAAGGAAAGGAATCGAAAAAAGGAAAATAAATAATCAATAACTCACAAGACAATGGGAAAATACGATTTTATCAAGACCGGGAATCTGCTTTATTGGCATGACCCGGACAACGGTTTGTCCGACGGGGCTTACCGAGTGATTTCTGCACCGGAAAACATGGAAGACGACAGCATTATTCTGATTTCGTCCGGTACTTCGGAAGCGGAGGTTTTGCCTTCGGAATTATCACCGATAAGTACGGGCAGAAGTCACAAAGAGGATTTTTTGCGCTGGAAAGCGGAACGTGAAGCCGAAGGCATGGAGTTTTACAATCGCCTTTCCGAAGTCATGGATACGGAGGACGATTTGGCTGTAGGCGACATAGTGGCATTTACAAACGATTATGGAGTAGTATTCGGCCCCCAAGAGGTATTAGCTTTCAGGAAGCCTTGGAACGGTGACAGATGTGTGTATCTTGACAGCGACGCCTATTGGTTTCCCGACCGTCCCGACCAGTTGACCCTCCTAAGCAAGAAAGGGGCGGAATGACAATGACAAGAGAGTGTGTCAAAACTCAATTTTTGAAGCTATGAACTTAGAATTTGAAATTTGAGTACCCTCAAAGGCTAAAAAAGGGTCGTATCATTACTCAATACAGAGCTTAATACGACCGTTTTAAAATGTCATAGTTACAATCTATAACTTTTCGGAGGGGACATTTTAGTTTTGACACACCCCCTCATTTCCCCTACATGAAATCCCACGCTCTATTTTAATCGGTCTGCCCGGTTGTCGCTCACGCACTCTATTCGTGCGGCGATTTCCTTTTCTATCGTTCCTATCCATTCCTCTCCGACACCGGCCTCCCGGCCGTATTCCGGGTAATGCGAGACGATACCTATGGCCTTTTCTATGAACGGCTCTGCGGCCTTTATACCATACCGGCGGGCTACTTCCAGCAAATCCTCCGCAGTAATGCCCTCCGTCTTGTTGTTGACTGTCATGCTATGGCGGTTGACGTAATACGGTGCGTCCGGATCGACCGAGAACGTGTAGTCATAGGCCGGAGCAACGTGCCAATGCCCGTCGTCGTCCATCAGGAAGCTGAAATTCTTGTTATGGTCATCGACGTTCCCGCCCAGAACGTTCAGCACCATCGAGCGGAACAGTTGCCGGAGTTCCCCCGGCGGCACGCCGATACGGCAAGCTGCCTCGAACAGTGCTTCGTAAGAATCCGCCGAGGGGTTCATGGCAGCCAATGTCTGGATATGCACCTTCTTGCCGTTCTGGCGGTCGAAACGCTCGGTCAGGAAGTGCGCTGTCTGCTCGCCTTCAAGCAGGCGGCTCGGCATCATCTGAAGCTCGGCATCCACAGCCATCAGGTAATAGCTGTATTCTATCCGTGTCGTCGGCATCTTCTGGTGTTCGTCGAACTTGACGATCATCGGCGTGTAGCCCGGATAAGGGGTCGCCACCTGTCCGGAGTAACATTGTCCCTCCTCGAAATTGACGTTGACCACTGCCTTGGGCCGTCGCCCTCCTGCGGACGTACCCACCTTGAACAGGCTTTCGACCATCAGGTTGCCCGATACCGGGACGTTGAACCGTCCGGCTTCCTCGAAAGCCTGCCGGGCCAGTTGGTAGAGATCGGCGATCTCGACCTTGAACGGTGTCTCCAGTTCCTCGGCAGTGGGCGGGACGAACTCCAATGCCCCCATGCCACGCCGTCCGATATAGGCGAGACGGTCGAGGGCGGACAAGTCCCTCATACGGATATGATGCACTTTGGCCCATTCGTTGAACACGGTGTTTCCCCAATGGTCGGGCAGTGAATCGGCTATGAACGACGGCAGGCCGCCGAAAAGCCGCTCTTCATCGGGATAGACCGGCAGGCCGCGCTGTGCGGCAACCCCTTTTACCGGCGCACGGAGCGGGGCGATATCATAGCCGTTGCGGACATAATCGCTGTCGAAGTAGAAACAGGCTTTGCTGCGGTGTCCTTCCCGGTTGGCGACAAGCGTGCCGACCTTTTTATCCCATAGGATTACATCGAGACTTTCTATCATTTCTTGCCCCTCCTAACTCGTTTAGGTATCAGTTTCTCAATTTCCCGAAGTGCCATCGGCGGCATGGGCAGTTCCGGCAGGATTTCCGCGAGCCGCTGTTCCTGACCGAGCGCACGCAGCAGGGAGATGAAATTGGCCAAGGTTAGGTTACGGCTGACCCCTTGTTCAAAATGGCTGATTGTCGTCTGGCTCACGCCCGACTGTTCGGCCAGCTCCTTCTGGCTCATGCGAGCTGCCAGACGGTACTCCTTGACACGCAACGCCAGAAGCGTCAGCATATCGCTGTTTGTGGTATAGTTCGTTGCTCCCATAATATCAATATATCACTATTTATATGCAAATATAGCAACAATTATCCATATATAGATATATAATTTTCTTTTTTAGTTTCCAGCCGTCCTTTTCTACCACTTTCAGGTCTCCGTATTCTCTTCCGTCTGGCTTTCCTGTCCGTCACCGCATCGGTTTTTATCGGTGCAAATATGGGCTGTCGCGCCTGATTCCGTCGTTTTGAATTGCATTTCTTGCAAATTCTTCCTTCTACGAAGCGTAATTGGCAAGAAAAAACGTCGGAAAGGGCTTTTTCGCCAGCCCCGGAAAGCACCATAAAACCCGAAGCGGCTCCGGTAACAAGGAAGCCGAGCAGAGGGAAAGAAAAACAATCATTAAAAATTCAACAAATGAAGACATTAGAAGAATTATTGCAAGAACTGGGGTGTGAAGGTAACGCATTCGACAGCACCGGAGAATTTACAAAAGCGGGAGAAAAGGCGTATGACCGCTTGGAGCATTTGCTGTATGACATAGAAAGGCTTACAGGCAAAGAGGTGACACCCATAATTAGGGAACTTGACAAAATATGCAACGAGAACTATTAAAATTCAAGAATATGGACATTAAAGAAAGCAAAGAATATCGCCTCGCCAAAGACTGGGAAATGGCGGTAAACAGTTTCAGTTTCAACCCCGAACGGTTCGCAGCGGCAATCCCCGACATGCACCCCACGCTTCAGCAAAGCCTGTATCGCCTGATTAAGGCGTGTATCAAGGTCATGGCGGACGAAACGCGGCACTATGACGAACGAAACCAAGCCTCGCACGAGGAAGCGAAGTGCATCATGGAGTACCTCAATGAACACGGACGTAATATACCATTAAAATAAGGAGGATAATATGAAAACAAATGAAATTCAATTTGGCGGCAAGAGCTATGTATGCCGTATTGTGGAAGCCAACGATGGCGAAGAACTGCTGATTGCCCCGACCACCCTGCTGGATGCTCTGCAGCCCGGTAGTTTCAATGACGAAAACGAAGGTTTCGCCAGTAAAGAAGCCGAAAGCATTTATGACGAAGTTTTCTTCTTTACCGATGAGAGAACCCTTCAACTGCCCGAAAACGAGCTGGTAGCCGAACTCAAAAAGGATAACCCGGACTGGTTCGAGTGAATCATGGAATAATAATTTATAAACTTACAAACTTAGAGTTATGGAAAAAGAATATGTAATGCAGGTTGCACAGATCATTAAGGAACAGTTAGTAGCGTTAACCCCCATGACCGTCCTCATGTCATGGAGTATCGAAGAATTTGCCGCCACTCTATACAGGGATTTGCCGGCACTCCGAATCAAGGTAAACGGACGACTGCACGCGGGATATGTCATCGTCGTGCTCAATGGTTCGGACTATTACGAGGTTTATCTTGTGAAGGGAATGGACGTGGAATGTGTGAACAACGAGGTTTGTTTCGATGAACTGGGCGGTGTCATCGACAGGGCTATCGAAAGCGGTACGGACAAAGCCAAGTATGATAAATTCTGTGAACAGGAGCGACAGAATTTATATGTAACTGTTGTCACTGTCTGATTCCTCTTTTTGGGGGACGAGAGCCGTGCCTTGTCGGTAAACGAACAGGGTACGGCTTTTCTGTATATAATGCAGAAAAGAATAAAAATCTGCCGTTTGTAAATGATTTCAGTCGTTCATAAAACGGATTGTCTGTGACTGCCTGCTCCCTTTATATTTGCGATGCAGGTTCACAAAGTAATAACGGGGGCATTACTCCGGCTATGCCTTCGACCTGATTCCCGTAAACGGCAATATGATGGAATTCAAGAGTTTCTGTCGTGGTTTTCTTAGAGTAAGAGAGTTTGACCAGTTGATTTCCGAGAAAGAAAACAGTCAGGGAGTACCGTCGTGGATGCACATCGGGTATAAGAACTCGGAGGGTAAACAACGCAAGCAGCTGCTGTCTATGATAGGCGGCAAATATTATCCCATGACTTGATTTGACTCGTTTCAGGTAATCACCATCGGTCAGAGTGCAAGCGTCGGGTTCGTGCACCCTCCCTCTATACATTTTAATGCCGTTATTATCAATTCAACAGCAACAAACGACCGGTGTCTCCTGTATTTTTCCTATATTTGTTTCCGATTTACAGTCAGATATGGAACAATTAGCAAATTCAATACAAAGCATATCCTTTGAGCAGTTGGCTCAAAAGATTATAACCGTCGATGATTCAATGCGTGGGGTGGCGGTTAAAACCATCAATCAGGCAACCACGTTACGCAATTGGATAATCGGATGTTATATTGTTGAATACGAACAAAATGGCAGCGACCGGGCCAAGTACGGGGACAATCTGCTGAAAAGTCTGGAAAAACGTATCGGGCAAAAGGGCCTGAATGTCACCCTTTTCCAACTTTCACGATTGTTTTATAGAGATTATCCGCATATCGGTACACTGGTTTCCGCAAATCATGCGACGGCGTTGCATAAATTGCCGTTATCAGAAATTTATGCGACAGTGTCGCACAAATTGCCGGAAATTGACTCTTTCGCTGTTAATAAGAAAAATGCAGGCAAGCTTTCTGAACAGTTCAATACACCCCCTGAGAATTTGGTTTCTGCACTTTCCTTTTCGCATATCAGGGAGTTGCTTACGATAGAAGACCCGTTGGTACGTTTTTTCTATGAAACGGAATGTATTCGGGGAACATGGAGTGTGCGTGAATTACGCCGTCAGATTGTTTCCAACCTTCACATTCGCATCGGACTGTCGGAGGATAAGATGAAAGCGATGATGCTTGCAGACAGCAAGGCAGAGCGACACACCCCGCTTTTGCAGATACGCGACCCCTATACGTTTGAGTTTCTCGGTCTCCAAGCCAAAGATGTCGTTACGGAAAGCGATATTGAAGAAGCCCTGCTCGGACACTTGCAGGAGTTCTTGCTGGAACTTGGGAAAGGCTTCTGTTTCGAGGCGCGTCAGAAACGCATCATCATAGACGGAGAATATTATTTTGCGGATCTCGTTTTCTACAACCGGTTGCTTCATTGCAATGTCATTGTGGAATTAAAAAATGACGAGTTCCGCCATGAACACATAGGACAGCTGAATGCCTATGTCAGCTATTATGCCGAGAATGAAATGCAGCCGGGCGACAATCCTCCGGTCGGTATTTTGCTTTGTACACACAAAGGAAAGAAGATGGTGGAATACGCCCTTGGCAGTATGGATAATCATCTTTTTGTTTCGACATACCAGTTACAGTTGCCAAACCGTCAGCAATTAGAACAGTTCTTGATGGACGAATGTCGGGAACAGTCCTCGGAAGTGTGAAAAATAGATAGGAAACACCGAAACGCCTGCAATAATCACGGAATCATTGCAGGCGTTTTGCTTCTTTCCATAACGGAAGCCGACTTTCTATTTCGCACCCCTTTTGTTCAGCACGTCCTTTATCATTTCTTTCACCTCTATTCCCACATTCACGAAATTCCGGTAAAGAATGCGTTCCCGTTCCTCCCTCGACTTAAACGTGTAGAACTTCGGCAGTGGTACATACGCAGCTTCCTCCTTCTTGATTTCCTTCATGTCGAAATCCGTTTTGCAGAAGAACTTCGAGGTCTTGAACTCCTCCGATTCCTGTACGTTCATCGAACCTCCTATACCGGTTTTTGTTTGGATGAAGTCCCGTGCCGTCTGACCGCATATCCAGCCCGTCGGCATATCCGAGATTTTCGAGGCGGGTACGAGGCTGTCCATGTTTTCATTCAGGTTGATGGAAGTTTTGTCCCGGTCTATCGTGACACCCTTTTTGATTTGCACCACCTTGCCGAATATGTCG
>ULIZ01028917.1_pt1 | contig 16154 bp, 27 predicted proteins | sample 1950601 | NCBI WGS metagenome assembly ULIZ01 (sample SAMEA4835456, study PRJEB28245) | human gut metagenome | biome: gut microbiome; material: fecal sample | place: Denmark | collected 2008 | reverse complement strand
TATATATCAATGATAAATTAATAGAATATGCAACCCAAAATAGACAGATATATAACACAATAGAGCTTAAAAAGGGAGATACTGGTTATATATCCTCGAATAATGCCGGGCAATTCGCACAGGGTTATTTAAGGAGAATTGCCTAAGCTTATCCAAATGCTTGAATAAGCACTGGATATCCATTCCATGAGTTAATAAATTCAGCTTTGAAACCAGTATCATTAATTTCGGAAATACGATATAACCCATACACCCAATCTCCAACGTTATATGGCATATCAAAATATCCGTTGTAGTAACATTTATTTGTAATTTCGTCATAAATAGCAACACTATTTTGATTTCCTATATTTACACAAAACAATATTATTTTAGGCTTAAATCCAACCGTGTATTGAGTTAAGTAACTTTTTCCTCCTACAATTGTAGTATAAAATCTCTTTAAATCACTACGAAAAGGGATGAATGTATCAGTACCTCGACTAGAGCTAGTATTAATCCCATACTTTCCATCGTGATAATCCATATATATTTGGTTATTATTAGCTTTCAAACTACTGTTTACTTCATAAACCGAATCAATTTTCGGAGAAAGGAGCAAAATGCTTAAATTAAAATATCTTAATGATACAGAAGAGTATCAAGTAGAATTTTCAAAAATTTCAAAAAATATATGCCAGTTAAAAGGAGATTTTCCAGTAAAAAGAGACGGATTCTTTTTATCAAGAATTGGAGAAAATGATAACTGGGATTACACGTCATATAAGACTATTTATCGGCAACTTGAAAATGCAGTGCAATTTTCAAATAATGAATCGGTTTATGTAGAACCGAAAAAGAAAGTCACTTTTTCAACAAGTGGAGGCGGCAGTTTAAACGGAAAAACAACGCAGGAGGTATATAACTATGATGAGTTGATTGTACCAAGTGTTGAATTGGAAGAAAATTATGTGTTTGAAAAATGGTATCCTGAAATTCCAAAAACGGGAGAAATAGAAGCGGATAAAACATTCACAGCGGTTTTTCAATATATCCCTACTCTTGATGAAGTAAAAGAACAGAAAATAGAGGAAATGAACAACAAACAACAAGAGATTATTGCAAATGGAATTGAAGTTACTCTTTTGGACGGAACATTAGGAAACTTTTCTCTTGGACTTTACGATCAAGTATCACTTGGAACACTGAGATCTAAGGCTGAAAAAGGAGAAGAAAAGATTCCTTGGCACGAAAATGACGAAGAAAAAAAGTGCCGTTGGTATGGAGCAGCAGATATGCTTTTAATTACGCAAAAGGCAGAAAGTTTTCTGACATATCACATTACTTATTTCCGTGATCTTCGAAATTACATTCGAATTATGGCAAATAAGGAAAGTGTAAATTCTGTTGATTACGGTGTATATATTCCGACCGAGTATCAGTCAGAGGTACTTCGGGATATGTACGCTATGCAAAATGCGTAGGGCGGTAAAGCCACTTATTCTTATTGTAATAGGTGGCTTTCTTTATGTCTTATTAGAACTGTTTTTTAGAGGTAAAAGTCATTGGACAATGTTTCTTGTGGGTGGTATTGCATTTTACCTGATTGGTTGTATTAATAACTATATTGATTGGAATATGCCGCTTGTAAAACAAATGGTAATAGGAGCATTGACTATTACTTGTTTAGAATTTGTTTCAGGATTTTTTATCAACATAGTTTTAGGATGGCAAGTATGGGATTATTCCAATTTGCCATTTAATATTTTAGGACAAATTTGTTTGCCATTTACATTACTTTGGTTTCTAGTTTCTGCTTTTGCGATTGTGCTTGATGATTATTTAAGGTACTGGTTATTTGGTGAACAGAAACCACATTACATTTTATTCAAGGAGGTATAGGTATGGAAGAATGCATTAAATTAATCGTTGTATTGGCAATTTTAGCTTTGGCAAACATTGTAGGCGGTGTTATAAACAATGTAAAGCTGAAACAGTTTTCTTTCAGTTGGAAGAAACTGCTGAATGGAGTGATCCAGTTTCTTGGGATCGGATTTATGTTCGTAGCGTTGGCTTATTGCATAGAAACCATTCCGGAAATCGGAAGTGCTTTAGGAGTACAACCAAAAACAATGATTTTAGCTGCCATTACCATATATGCGAAAAAAATCTTTGAGCAGCTTAATGATTTTATTAATTTAAAGAAAGAAATCAAGGCAAATTCGGAAGAAGAAAAAGAAATACTAGACACAGAATACATGGATATGTGAGGTGACAGAAATGGAAGTAAAAGAGTTTATTGATAAAATTGCAGAAAAAACCATTGCATCTTGTAAAGCGGTAAACCTGTTGCCGTCACCGTCCATTGCACAGGCAATTATAGAAAGTGCACATGGGACCAGTCAGCTTGCGGTAGAAGCTAATGCGTTGTTTGGAATTAAGGCAGACAGCAGATGGGACGGAAAAACATATCAGAAATCTACAAAGGAATTTCAAAACGGACAGTATGTTGATGTTGTGGCAAAATTCCGAATGTATGATACATGGGACGAATCCATTGAAGATCACGCACAGTTTCTTATAAAAAACAAAAGGTATTCAAACCTTATTGGTGTAACAGATTATAAGGAATACTGCAAGTTAATAAAGGAAGACGGATATGCAACTTCGCCTACATACACAAAAACACTTATTGACTGCATTGAAAAATACAATCTCACGCAGTATGATTCCGATGCGGACCAGGAAGAAGAGCCGGAACATCCAAAAAAGATTCGGTCGTTCAACGTTCATGCCGGTCACAATCCAAGCGGTAAAGTTGCTTGCGGTTCTGTTGGTTATCTGAATGAATCGGACGAAAACAGGAATGTCTGCAATGGATTAATTGAGAAGATCAAGAGTTCCGGACACGTGGCTCATAACTGCACCTGTGATGATGGTGCAAGTCAAAAAGATGTATTGCAGAAAATTGTAGCAAAGTGTAATCAGCATACGGTTGAATTGGATATATCTATACACTTCAATGCTTTGTCAAAGGAATATATTTCAGATGGAAAGACAAAGGGTGTTGAAGTATGGATTCACCCGAATAACAGAGGAAAAGAAGTCGAGAAAACTGCACAGGCAATTTGCGACAGTGTAGCCAAACTGGGATTTACAAACCGTGGTGTCAAGTATTCGGACGGTCTTTATGTGCTTAAGAATACAAAATCACCGGCAATGCTGATTGAATGCTGCTTTGTGGATGATGTAGACGATTTTCAGCTTTATGAGTGCTCTAAAATGGTACAGGCTATTTATGACGGTCTTTCCATTGAAGCGGTAGAAAATACGGAAGAAAAGAAGTTGTATTATGTCATTGCCGGTGTGTATTCTTCGGAAGAGAATGCAAAGGCATTTGCAGAATCACTTGCAAGTAAGGGTTACCTGATGAATGCAGACGGCAACCTTATCCGTGGCATTACAACGCAAATTAAAGAAATGTAATAATAAGGGGATGTCGTTGTGGCATCCCCTTATTTTTATCTCACGCCTAAAGTCCCATCGGAATTTAGGAATCCGACAATATATCCGATTTTATCATCAATATCATTTTCTGTAAATATAAGATTACTATTGATAACCGAAATGTATTCCCATATCTTCTTTCCGTTGATAATTTTGTGGGTTTTCTGTGTTAGATAGATATATCCGTCAAGAGTGACGATGCAGAGTTCGCCGTCAAGAGCGTCACGGTCGGCAGAAATCAAAACAACTTCTCCTTGCATGAAATATGGCATAAACGAATTGCAAGGGATTCTGAATCCGCAATAAGCCTTATTTTTTACAGATTCCGGCAGTTGATCTATACACACGCTTTCCATGACGTTTGTAGTCATTAAATGGCTGTCAATATAGCTTGGAGCAAAAACCGAAATGTACTTTTTCCCGTGTTTCAATTTTGAATTAATTTTCTTTTGGTGCCGGATGAAATATCGCACCATGTATACAGAATGTTCAGGTAGCGTCTTGCATATGGCTATGGACTCCTGTGTAACTGGATCAATGCAGTTTGCTCCAATCAGATCATCAACGCTGATCTTCAGAGATTTTGCAATGGAAACGACCGTTGATAGTTGAATATCCTTTTTCCCCTTATCATAAAGGATATTATTCAGCGTTGCAGTAGATATTCCCGTTAATTCCGTAAATTCAATTTGCGTCATATCCGGTTGTCCGGTATACAACTTAATGTTGTTTCTCAAATTCTCAATACAATTTTCTGAATCATTTGAGAGTTTTGTCGATAAATAGCGCATCCTTTCTTCCGATAGCATAGTTTTCCCCTTTCATAACCGTGTTAAAATGTAATTGTCTTCCGGAAAGGAAGATACAAGTTCCGGTTTTGAGGGCGGTGTTTATTGGCGTTTTCACCGTCCTCATTTAAAATATTATAAAACTGTATGAAAAATCATACAAGAAAAGATTGTGTAAAATATTGCATTATGCGATAAATTATTTGATAATTTAAATGTGCGGAAAGGAAATTGAGAGGTGCGAAGTGGAAGAAGAGGACTATCGGAATGAAATCATCAAAATGGTACAAAATGTAAAGCAGCTTGATATATTGATATACATATACAATATATCGAAAGACATTATCTCGGAGGACAAGTAAAATGAGAAGAGTAGACACAAGTAAAGACGGATTTGAATATGTAGGAATTAAGCTGACCGACAAGCAATTTGAAGACCTTTGTTCCTTAAATCAGCTTATAGCATCGGACGATTACAGAAAAAGAGTACCAGTTTTTAATATGGTTCTGGTACTCAAAATCTTAGGTTTGCTTCCGGAAGAAATGATTTGCAATAAAATCGAATCCGAAAGCGACATTGATTTAGAAGAATTGTTACAAAGAAAATTCGGGAAAATCATAGAATAATTTTTAAAAGGAGAAAAGTAATGGGGGAAGAATATTACAAAAAACATATAATTGATATGATAAATAAAATAAATGATGCAGGTACATTAGAATACCTGCATACATTCATAAGGTTATTTTTGATGAAATGGGGTTAGTCCTCGTTTTTACTTCTCGACAACATTGATTCTATCATGTCCATTACAATTTCCTTATCTCTTTGGGAAAGTAAAGAGTATTTATAATAGAAATCAAAATCTTGTTCTGCTTTTGCAGCAGAATCTTTTCTTTCAAAAGGAACATCAAAACCCATTAGCCACGCTTCCGTTACGTTAAGAGCCATGCCGAGCATAACTAGTTTATCTTGGCTTGGTTCTGATTTCCCAGAAAGATATTGGCTAATATCAGATTTATTCATCTTAACATCAAATTTGGCGCAATATGGAAGTGCTTTATTAAGAATATCCACTTGCCTTAAATTCTGTTCTTCCATTATCTGTTTTAATCTTTCCGAGGTAGTGAACCTTTTCATTGTTTATAACCTCCTTTCCAATAAGAATATATCATTGTTTGAACAAAAGTTCAAGACATAAAACTTAAAAAGTTAAAATAATTGAATTTTTATATTGACATGGCTTGTGTGCGGTGATAATATACAATTAGTTAAAAGAATTGAACTTGAAGGGAGGTTTGAGGATGGCTTTTAATTATAGCAAGTTGAAAGGGAGAATAGTGGAAAAGTATTCGAATCAATCCAATTTTGCAAAAGCATTTGGATGTTCGGAGCGTACACTATCTTTAAAAATGAACGGAAAGAGACCTTGGAAGCAACAGGAAATCTTGACTGCTATTAAAATTCTTGATTTATCAGAGAATGATATACAGGAATATTTTTTTACCACAGAAGTTCAAAATATTTAACTTTGGATGGGAAGTTTAGCAAAGAGAGGTGATAAAAAACGAACGATTTAATTCATATTGGTGAAGCTGATATTTCCATAAAGGAATACAACGGACAGAGAGTTGTCACGTTGAAAGATGTAGATATGGTTCACAAAAGACCGGACGGAACAGCAGGGAGAAATTTCAGAACTAACAAAAGCCGTTTTATTGATGGCGAAGATTACTTTATTGTAGGCTCAGACGAAATTCGTCGAAGCCGCTTATTTCCTATATCTGATAGCGATTTTACAAGCAAAGTCCTTTTGACTGAACAAGGTTATCTGATGTTAGTGAAATCATTTACTGACGATTTAGCATGGACAGTTCAAAGACAATTGGTAAATGGATATTTCAATGTACGGAAAATTTCCAACAACGAATTGTCACCGGAATTGCAAATGTTACAAGGTTTGCTGAATCAAATGGTGAACAAAGAGTTAGAGGACAAGGAACGGGATAGAAAGATTGCAATTGCACAGGAAACAGCGCAAAAGGCGGTAGAAACAACCAACAACATTAAGGAAGCCGTAAAGCCTGTCCTAGATAATTGGCGAACAGATATAAAAAGCAGAATAGCGAAGATAGCACCTAAAGCGGAAATGAGTTACGGAATCTTACAGGCGGAAATGTACAAGGAACTCGAACGTAGGGCAGGTGTTGATTTAAATAGGCGTGTTAACAACATGAAACAGAGAGCCAAAGATTCTTGCGGCACAAAGAAACAAGTAGATGATATCAGAAAAATTGATGTGGTTGAACAGGATAAGAAATTGCGAGAGATTTATTCCAAAATTGTTTCTGAATACGAAATTAGATATTGCGCTTAGGAATGAACGTTTCCGATTTCTTGGAAAGACAGAGAAGATGGCAGAGGAATCTATTAAAAAACAGGAGGAAGAATGCAATACAACAACAACGGTCTAAAAGAAGTCCTCTACCAGCAGATTGAAAAACTGGCAGAGGAAAGTAATAGAGATTCTGTGGACACAGAAACAAAAATTCGCATTGCGGGCGAGATTTGCCGTATCACAGATACGATTATCATGATTGATGCCGATTAAGCACAGATTCGATACTGGATATGTTTCTTTCTATGGATTTAAGCTCTACAAGATTTAATACGCTATGCAGACTACTTAATTTGTGAATGGCGCAACATTCAGATTTTGAAACATACCACGCGCAATCGTGCATACAATCCTTGAAATCGTTAATAGGACACTTGCTTATTTTTATCACCTCCTTATAGGAGAGTATAACACACGGAAAGGAGAAACGAAATGAAGGAACTTGTTAAGTCAGATATGAAAACTCCTATTGAAATTGCCATTGGCGTGGATGAGAACGGAACGACTACTGCAAGAGCGTTATATGAGTTTTTGGAACTTGCACAGGGTCAGTTTTCCAGATGGGCGAAAGCCAATATCGAATCCAACGAATTTTATGAAGAAAACAAGGATTGGTAGGGGTTCGACATCGTGTCGAACGGTAATATTTGCAAAGATTATCGTCTGACTACCGACTTTGCAAAGCATCTTTCTATGGAGAGCCATTCTGCAAGAGGTAAAGAAGCAAGGCGGTATTTTATTGCCATTGAGGACAGGGCAAAACAGGAAGTAATAAATCGTTCACAGCTTTCTCCGCAGATGCAAATGGTTATGTCTATGGCAGAGGGAATGGCAAGACAGGAATTGGAGCAGAAGAGACAGGCGAAGAAGATCGAGGAAGTGCAACAGACCGTTAGCAATATGAAAGACATTTTCACAACGCCGATTGGTGATTGGAAAAACGAGATCAACGCTAGGGTTCGTGAGATTTCCATTAAGAGCGGTATTTCATATCAGGAGTTATACGGTCAGCTTTACGGAGAACTGGAAAATAAGGCACATTGCTGTTTGAGCCGTTTACAGGACAACAAGAAAAAGAGAATGGAAACTGCCGGAAACACAAAGACGGCAATTAAAGACGGAACAACTAAGATTGCGGTTATTTGTGACAAGCCGCAGCTTAAAGAGATTTTTGAAAGTATCGTGAGGACTTATGCGATGCGGTACTGTTCGTGAAAGGAGTAGAAATGAAAAATCGAGAGAAATACGCAGACTTTCTTATTGAGTGTGCAATACGTGGAGTAGGAGTTGCGGTTACAAAGGCCGGTAAGCCTTGCAATTGTATGGATTTATGGTGTGGAGATTGCCTTTTTGGTGATCCGCCTATGGATTGCGCAGAAATGACGAGGAAATGGGCGGATGCAGAGTACGAAGAGACGGAAATTGATTGGAGCAAAGTTCCTGTAGATACGAAGATGTATGTTCGAAACGATCTTATGGATAAGTGGATTCCAAGATATTTTTCAGGAAAAACAGATATACACGGAGAACCGTTAGTATTTGTCGGGGGAACTACTTCATTTTCTTGTGATAAGGACATAAATAGAAATCATATGATTGAGAGATTTCTATTTTACAAACTTGCGGAGGATATCGAATGAGAAAGAAATTGATTGTGTTTCTTCCTATTATAATAGCGTTTCTTTTATTCATTCCGGTGAAAGCCAATAACGAACCGTTTGTGATGCACACCACGGCATATTGTCAGGGAACAATAACCGCAAGTGGAGCAAAGGTCAGGCGTGGCATATGTGCAGTGAAAAGAGAATGGATCGGAAAACTCGCCATTGTGTACGAATGCAAGGATGGAGAGATCGGGGATGTTATCGGATATTACGAATGTCTTGATACAGGTTTTGGCGGTGATGCTGACGGTGACGGTATTGGAAGCATAGAAGCCGGAAGATGTATTGATGTTTACTTCCCGACATTGGAAGAATGCAAGGATTGGATGAAGCAGACAGGCGGCAAGGTATATGTGCAGCTTGTAGATGCAGAAGGTTAGGAAGAAGGTGAAGAAAATGTATATACCTCCATTTTGGTGCGGAGTAATAGCTACGATGTTAGTAGAATTGCCGGTAACAATTATTATGGCATATGCCGTAAGAACAAAGCCTGAGAAGGGAGAGAAAGATGATGATTGTAACTAATTTCAACGAAATGAGCATAGAGGAACTGGAAGCTATTTGCGACAGACTCCACATGGAATTATCCATCAATGATGGAAAGATTGTAGGGGCAGAGAAATAGCACCTACAACGACCGTTAATCAGAATAGGTGCTATAAAATGAATAAGCTATTGCTTTTTCATGACCTATTATACCGGAGAAAGGAGAGAAAGTCAAACGTGACAAAAGAACAGATAGAAAAAATCCTTATGAACATGGGGATATATCCATATCATGTCGGATTTAAGTATCTTGTAGAAGCGATCCCGTTATCTTTTGAAACTCTAGGAAAATCATCATTTGCAATGTATATCTATTGCGAAGTTGGAGAAAAATGCGGAGTTGATTACAGATGTGTAGAACGTGGAATAAGGGAGTCACTAAAGAACATTAAAAGAGATACCAGTGATTTTAAAAAGTACATTGGCATTGACGAGAGTGAAAAGGTTACTACGAAAAAATTTCTTTCCATGTTCGCATACAATTCTTTAAGAGAAAGGGGTGAAAGGATTGAACGAGATACAAATAACGGGAACGGTGATGGATAATCCAAAGTACTCACATTCAATCGGGGATTGTGTGGTTTATGCATTTCCACTTGCAACCAAGAGATTGAGTGGAAATGTGGATCGTGTTTTAGTACATATCTATGAAGAAATTAAAGATCAGTTTTACTTTGGACAGAAGATTTCTGTTTCTGGAGAAATAAGGACTTACAGGGGGATAGGGAAAGACGATAAACGTCATCTTTTCTTATATATAATTCCATATGCGATAGATGTAAATTCGGAATTTCTTGGAGAGGATGAAGATTTCGGAAACATTGAGGGTGAAATTCAATGGATTATGCCATTGAGAAAGACTCCGAGAGGTAGGACGATTGTTGATTTTTGTTTGAAGAGCAATAGGTTAAGTGGACGGTATGACACGATTCCTTGTATCGCATGGGAAGAAAATGCAAACGATATTTCCTTGCTAAAGCCTGGAGATAAATTGAAAGTGAGAGGACGGTTGCAGAGTCGTGAATATGTTAAGAAATTTGAAAACGGAGAAGTAGAAGTAAGAACCGCATATGAATTTTCCGTTTTTGAAGCAGAAGGGAGAGAAAATGGACTTAAGCAGTAAAGAACAAGAAGAACTATTTCGAAAAATGGACAATGCAAATGTAGATACGGTCTATGAAATTATCAAGAAAAATCAGTTTATCTTGAAGATGCATGAATTAAAGGTATATCAAGGTAACGATCAAAAATTCACAGCAACAGCACTTCAAGCATTTTGCGTATTGCAAGGAACTTTTGAAGAAGACACAGGTTGCATAATCCGTAAAGTTGCATATGATCTTTTGTTTTCCATGATTGATATGAGGTTACGCATGGAGTATGAAGCAGAGAAAGGGGAAAAGTAAGATGAAAATTAAACATGTATTTGCGCAGAATTTTTGCAAATTTACAGGGACAAAGACGATTGACTTTGATTTTTCAGATAAAACAATTGTTTCCGGAGCGAACGAAGCCGGAAAGTCCACTATTAAGACGTTGATTTACTGGGTACTTAATTGTTGTGACGAAAACGGTAAGGAGATCACAGGAATCAGACCACATGATAAAGACGGAGTATACATGGACAACGTAGAAACGGTTGGAGCGGTTACCTTCGATATTGATGGTGAAGAAAAGACCATGAAAAAGGTATTCCGGCAGAACATCAATAAGAAAGGCGAGTTTACCGGAAACGTTACGGATTACTATGTCAATGACATTCCGAAGAAAGCCACAGATTATGCGGATTTTATTAGCGAACGGATTGTTTCCGATGGTAAATTACCGTACTGCATTAATGCCATGACTTTGCTGCTTAAAAATTCTACAGAGCAACGTGCGTTGTTACATGACACCTTCGGTCAACATACTGATGCGGATATCTGCGATATGTTCCCGGAATTTGAACCGTTGAAAGCTATTCTTTCAGACGGAACAATCGAGGAATTGAAAAAACGTTGTAACACACAGTTGAACGGTACGAGAGGTAAGAACGGCAGCAAGGGTTTAAATGACTTGCTTGATGAGATTCCGAGCCGTATTGATGAAGTCAGCCGGCAGAAAGTAGATCTTGACTTTGCAGAACTGGAACTGCAAAAGAACGAGATCGTTGAAAGAATTGCACAGATTGATAAATCGTTATCTGACAATGAAGCACTTTTCAAAGAGGAAAAGAAGAAGTCTGACGGAATTTTGGAATTGAAATTTAAGATTTCGGAGTTGCAGAACGAAGCCAACAGGGAAAACAACAAGAAGCGTTCTGATATCCGGTCACAGATTAGCAGATTGGAAAGGGAAAGTGAACAACTTAATTCCGAAATTAACGACCTTACATTTAAGGAAAAATATCTTTCCAGTTCCATTCTTATGAAAGAAGGGGATCGAAAGAATCTTGCAGAGAAATGGAAAGTGGAACATGACCGTGTATTTGACGATTCTAAACTGGTTTGCCCTTACTGCGGACAAGAATACCAGGAAGAGAAAAAAGACCAGTTAAAGACTGAATTTCAGCAGCACAAGGCTGATGAATTGAAACGGATAGAAGAAGAGGGAATGAATCTGAAATCTTACATTGACGATGGAAATGCGGAGATTTCAAAGATACGTGAATCTATCGAAGAAAATGAAACTAAATTGAAGAAGATCGTTAGTGATATTGCGGAAATGAACGCAGAATATAATGCAATTCCGTCTGTTGTGGATATCTCTGATACAGAAGAGGTAAAGGAAATTCAGAAGCAGATTTTGAAAATGGAAGCTGCTATGAAAAAAGAAAATTCCATTGATGATATCAGAGTGAAATACAAAGCGGAAAAAGACCTTGCGTACGCAGATCTGGCAGAAGTACAGGCTAAAATTGCAAAGTCAGCATTTAATGCGCAACTGGACGATAGGATTGCTGAACTGGAAGAAGAAAAGAGAAATATTGCACAGAAGATCACGGACGTTCAGGCTCAACTTGATCTGCTAAAGAGGTTTAGCCGGAAGAAAAATGAACTACTGGAATCTGATGTGAATAGTTACTTGAATTTTTGCAAAGTGAAGATGTTCCGACCGCTTATTAACGGTGATACAGAGGAATGCTGTGAATTCATATACAATGGAGAGCCATACGGTCAGAGATTGAATCACGGTGCAAGAATCCTTGTTGAGATCGACATTTGCCGAGCATTTCAGAAGAAATACGGTGTTGAAATTCCCATTATTGTTGATGATACAGAATCCGTTGATGATTGGCGCATTCCGGAAATCGAAAGCCAGCTTGTATTACTGAAAAGGACAGATGAAAAGGAATTGTCCGTGAAAGGGGTATGAAAATGAAACTGTATTTTCACTTTTTAGATTTAAATGTTGTAGGCGGTGTCCGTGTTGAAGAGTGTGAAGTTGAGTCAAAACCAAAATCATATGTTGCATCTACAATGTTTCCGGAATGCTATACGGATAGGATAGTAAGAAAGACGGAAATCGGTGCGGTTATCGGTAGATTAAATCCGGTTGTTGTTCAATATAAGCAAGACGAAGATCATGCGAGAAACTTGTTTATGCGAAAAATCAGCGAGAAGATAAATATTCTTGATGATGAAGAAGCTAGGCTGAAAAATCTATATGAAATTTTAAATCAAAAATAAATGGAGGATTGCTATGAGTAAAGAATTAGAAAAAGCAAGAGAACTTGTAAAAATGTTGGAGCAGAAAGAAAAGGAAAGCAAGATTAAACTTTCCGAATTGAGAAGAGGAGAATCCTTTATGATCGGAGAACATGAGTTTATTGTTTTAGATCAAGGAGTGGATGTTACAAAGGTAATTTCCAAAGGTTTTATGGCAGAAAATATCAGTTTTGACCCTAATACGAGAGACTACAATAAATCCGAAATTAAGAAATTTATTGAAGAAAAAATTCAGCCGGTTATTGAATCGGAAGTAGGTGCTGAAAACATTGTAGAACACGAAGTTCCTTGAGATCGATTGATATGCAAAAAGAATTTGAAGATGTTTCTGCAAAAGTACGGCCTATTACTTTTGATGAAGCCAGATTATATAACGATTTACTGGTAAATGAAGATTTGTATAATTGGTGGTGGACATTAACTCCGTGGTCTACAGCGAAAAGGGGTTATAAATACGGAATTGCCGTTGTTTGCCCGTCGGGCCGCATTGGCAACTACATCTGTGACAACGACGGCGGCGTTCGTCCGTTTTGTATCTTAAAATCTAATATCTTTGTATCAAAGAAGGGAGATAAATAATGAAAAGTTTAGAGGAAAGAGTTAAGAACTTGGAGGAAAAGGTGATTCAAATTGAGAAAAGAAATTCGGTAAAAATAAATAAGACTATTGGCATCGGAGATACTTTTGAACTTGCTGGATCTACATGGATGGTTCTTGATATCAATGAAAAAGGATATTATTGCCTTGAAAGCGGCATTAAGGACATGAAATTTGATGAAGACTCAAATGATTGGAAATCCAGTTCTCTTAGAAAATATTTGAATGGAGAATATTTGGAAAAAATATGTGATTCTGTTGGATCGGAGAACATTATTTCTTTTGAAAGAGATTTGATTTCTCTTGACGGAAGAAATGACTATGGAAATTGCGAGGATAAAGTTTCTCTTCTTACATTTGACGAATACAGAAAATATCGAGAAGTTGTCGAATTAAATGAATACTGGTGGTTATTGACTCCGTGTGGAGTAAAGAGAGACGGGTATGAAAGCAGTATTACCGTTGTTTGCCCGTCGGGCCTCATTGGCAACTACTTCTGTAACCGCTACTACGGCGTTCGTCCTTTTTGTATCTTTGATTCTTCAATCTTTGAATCAGGAGAATAAGTAAATGGCAGAAACGGAACTTAAAGTTATATTAAAAGCCAAGGAATTAGCGGAGCATACGTTGAGAATCACATCGAACTGCAATCGGTATCCGAAGAAGTTTAGATTTTCTCTGGTAGATAAGATGCAGAATAAGTCATTGGACATATACACTTGTTTGCACGAAGCCAACAGGACGGATCTGAAAAACAATAAAAAAGAACGTTCTGAATTGCAGACTAAAGCGATTACATATTGTGACGAATTGTTGTTTTTTATAGAACTTTCAAAGAATCTGAATATTATTAACGTTGGCAGCATGGAATATTGGTCTAAAATGGTTGCTGATATTAAGCATATGGCTATTGCTTGGCGTACTAAAGATAAAGAACGGTAACATTTTAGGTTATGCGCCGTATAAACCGTTGTTTGCCCGTCGGGCAACATTGACAACAACAACTGTAACAACAACAACGGCGTTCGTCCATTCTGTATCAAACAGGCAGGTAGAGTAGGCAATAAGCCGAAATCGGAATTAATAGATACAAAAAGGCGCATAACCTTCCCTAAATGGGTAAATACAAAGGAGTTTTTATTTTGGATAAGGAAACTATTTGTGATTTTTCCAATTTATACAAAGCATATCGAAAAGCTAAATCTGGTAAGAAATACAATAATGGAACTGCTAAATTTCAAAACATGAGCCTTGAAAAACTACACATCTTAAAAGAACAACTGGAAAATCAGACGTACCGGGTGAATCCATATAATGAGTTCAAAATATACGAACCAAAGGAAAGAGTGATTAAATCATGTTCTTTTAAGGATAAGGTCGTTCAGAGGTGCTTGTGTGATGAAATATTGCTTCCCAGACTTGAAATAGAGTTTATTGATACAAATTATGCAGGACAATCCGGTAAGGGAAATATGTATGCGATGAACAGTTTGAAAAGTCAGATGCTTAAGCATTATGAGAAATATGGAAATTCTGGATGGATTTTGAAATGCGACATAAGGCAGTTTTATTATCAAGTAGATCATGGAAAAGCGGAAGATGTTGTTGATTTTTATTTTGTAGATCCTTTTGTGATGTGGCTGAATCATTTGTACATTGAGAGTACGGAAAATATTGGGTTACCACTTGGAAATCAGACATCCGGCATTTACGGACTTCTATTTCTGAATGGACTGGATCACTTTATTACCGGAGAACTTGGAATAGAATTGTATGGAAGATATTGTGATGATTTTTACCTTATTTGTAACAGTAAGGAATATCTGAAATATTGTTTGTATTGCATACGAGAATTTGTTTTGACATTAGGTCTTTCGCTGAACGGAAAGACACAAATAGTTCCTTTTTCAAAAGGCATTTTATTTGTAGGATTTCATCATTATGTTACGAATGAAGGAAAATACATACGGAAAGTAAGTGGAAAGAAAAAGAGAGACACGAAAAAGAAAATCCGAAGTTGGAAAGAGCAAGTAATCAAAGGATATATGACGGAAGAAAAGTTTCGACAGAAATTTGATTCTTGTAAAAATCATTTATCACATGGAAATTGTGTAAAGCTATGCAGGTCATTGGATTTTTATGTGAAAGAATTGGAGGTAGGAAATGAAAATTGAAAAGACCACAAACATATGCGCTAAAACGACAAACGGCGTAGAAATCAATGTTGGAGATTCTCTGTTATTTACGGCAGAAGGAAAGAGCATCGTAGGAAAGTTTAAGGGATTTGGTAAGCGTGGATCACTGGAATTTGAAAACGTTCTTGACGGCAGCCTGTTTGCACTGATGCCGAAAAGCATCGAAAAGATTTATCCGGCAAAGATAGTTGTTGATGATGATTTTCCGATGAATAAGCCGGAAGAAAGTGAGGGTAAAGAATGAGCAAGATTAAAAAGTCCAATTATGAAATGATTGTAATTTACAGGGACGGAAACAAAACGATTGCTATGAATAAGACTACCGGAGAAAAGGCAGAAGCAAAATGCAGTCCGGAAGATGAATTTAATTTCGGTGTTGGTGCAAAGTTGGCACTTGACCGGCTTTTTGGTGCTCCGTACTATGATGCGACGAAATACAAAATTGTAAAACAGGATCAATATAAGGTTGGAGATAAGGTAGTTATTAAATCTGCAACATATTTTAAGGATTTTCTCAGCCAAATAGATTTTAAATATTTTTTTGATCAAAAAGGAGTATTAAATAAATATTTTGGAAAACCGGTAACGATTAAGAAAAAAATCAGTCCCACAGGATATCGGATAATTGAAGATCAAGAAAAATACATTTGGTGTTCTTCTGTTATAGCCGGAAAACTTGTAGAAATCGAATCAGAAAATGGTTACAAGGAACAGGCAGAAGAATCTGCAAAAATAATCAAAGCATATATTGATGCGTATACAAAACATGGTTTTA
>ULIZ01072642.1_pt1 | contig 16178 bp, 18 predicted proteins | sample 1950601 | NCBI WGS metagenome assembly ULIZ01 (sample SAMEA4835456, study PRJEB28245) | human gut metagenome | biome: gut microbiome; material: fecal sample | place: Denmark | collected 2008 | reverse complement strand
TCACACTGAACGATACCGTGGAGGTGCCGCCGCCAAACGAGAGAGTCACGGTTTTGCTGCCCGTGGTTGTTGCCGTCAGGGAGACGGTGAACGTGCCGCCGGATGCTGTTGCCGAGGCAGGGCCAGAAAGCCCGGAGCTGTACGACAGACTGACGGAGCCAGCGTAGTTGGCGTTGTTCTTCTTGACCGTGAAGGTGACGGAGTCGGGGTCGTTGGTGTAGAGCTGAGAGATGTTTGCCGAAGCAGCGTAAGTAGCGGCTGCCACCGTAAATGTTGCCGTTGCTGACCCACCGCCGAACGAGACGGTGACGGTTTTATTGCCCGTGGTGGTAGCGGTCAGCTTGTTCGTGCATTTGCCGTCAGTGGCAGTTGCCGAGGTGCTGCCGGAAAGCCCAGAGGGAAGCGAGAAGGTAACGGCACCATCATAAGCGACGTTGTTCCGCTTCACGGTGAACGTCACATTGGAAGCCAAATCTTCCGTCAGGGCTGTGGGCGAAGCCGATACTGTGTATGTAGCTGCCGATACGGTGAAGGCAATGGCGTCTGAGCCACCGCCGTAGGTCAGAGTGATATTGCCTGCTGTAGTTCCGCTTGCTGCCACTGAGATGGTAAACTGACCAGAAGCGTTTGCTGTGGCAGATGCCGGGCCACTGAGGTTTCCGCTGTATTTGATGGTGACAGCCCCGGCATAAACTGCGTCGTTCTTCTTCACAGTGAAGATGACGGACTTGCTGTTGTAAGCTTGGACGCTGGTGCTGTTGGCAGAGGCCACGTAGGTGGCTGCCGAGATGGTCATGGTATCGGACGCATTCCCGCCGCCAAAGGTGGCTTTGATGGTGCCCGTTCCAGTGGCGTCTGCGGATACGTTGATGGTGAACTGCCCAGAGGAGTTTGCCGTGGCGGATGCCGGGCCAGAAAGCCCACCGCTGTACGTCAGCGTCACAGCGCCAGCGTAGACCGCATTGTTCCGCTTCACGGTGCCAGTGATGGACTTCGTTTCATCAACCCGGATGGTGGTAGGACTGACGACGAAGGAGTAGGTGGACGCTGTGACGGATACGGCGCCAGTCGCTGACCCACCACCAAAGGTAAACGTCAGGGTTTTGTTCCCGGCTGTGGTAGCGGTAGCCGTGAGTTTTACCACACCATCGGTTGCCGTAGCGGATGTGGTGCCGGAAATGCCCGTGGGATACTTCACGGTGACGGCACCGGAATAGTTCTTGCCATTGCGTTTCACGGTAGCGGTGATGGTGCCGGAGACGTTGGTCTTGAGCGCAGCCGAGGTGATTTCAGCGGCATAGGTCGCAGCCTGAGTATCCACCGTGTAGGAGGCGCTTCCGCCGCCGAAGGTAGCTTTCACGGTGCCGTCTGCGGTTCCAGTCGAGGTCAGCGTGATATCGAACTGACCAGAGGCATTGGAGGTAGCTTTCGCAGGCGTACCAGTGATGCCGCCAGAGTAGGTCAGCGTAACGGCCCCGGCATATGCCTTGCCGTTGCGGGTAACAGTGATGGTGTAGTCAGCTTCCTCGTAGGCGGTGATAGTCTTGCTGCTGGCGTTGATGGCATACGTGGCGGCAGCAACGGTGATGTCCGCCGTATCCGTCCAGTCATCAACCTTGACCGTCAGCGTTTCCGTTCCGGCATCCTCATAGGTCGCCTTGTACGTATACTTGCCTGCGGAGAATGTGACCGAGGTGCCGTTGATGGTGCCCTTTCCGGCGTATGCCTTGCCGTTCCGGGTAACGGTCACAACGGTGGAACCCGCCTCATACTGCGTAAATTCATCGTTGGAGATTGCCAGCGTGTAGGTAGCGGCGGTTACGGTCGCGGACAGTTTCACGCTGCCGCCACCATAGGTTGCGGGGATTGTCCCGCTGCCCACGGTATTGCCTGTGATGGTGAACGTCCCGGTGCCGGAAGAGTTGGTGGTGACTTTCGTATCACCGGATACGCCGCCGGAGTAGGCCAGCGTGATGGCACCAGCATAGGCTTTTCCGTTCCGTTTTGCGGTGATTGTGATTTCTGCGTCTTCAAACCGCTGAACAGTTTTAGGCGTGATGCTCGCCGTATAGGTGGCTTCAGTGACTGTGACGGATACAGCATCACTGACGGTTCCGCCCCCGAAGGTGGCGCTGATGGTAGACGCGCCTGCGGTAGCGCCTGTGACGGTGATGGACACGAGGCCGGACGCATTCGAGGTTGTGGATTTTGTGCTGCTGGTAATGTTGCTGTTATGCGCGAGGGTGACGGCTCCCTGATACGGTTTTCCGTTTCGCTTGATCGTGAAGCTGACGGCCTCAGATTCGTATTCCTGCACCGTGTAGTCTTCAGCTTCAACGCTGTAGGTTGCCGCAGCTACAGTGACGGACAGCGTGATGGTTTGCCCATCAATGACCAACTTCAGGGATTGCTTCCCGGAAGTATTGTACGTTGTCGTATAGGTGGCCTTGCCGTTAGTGAAGGTAATGGCCTTGCCAGCAAGGGTAGCGGCACCGGAGTAGGCTACGCCATTCCGTTTCGCAGTAATCGTAAGGGTGCCCTGTTCGTACTGCGTGAACGACCCGGATGAAGTTGCCGTGTATGTCGTTTGTGCGACGGGGTAGGTTTGATCCAGAACGGTGGTACCATTTACTTTTACAACGAGGGGATAATCTCCGGGAGCATCATGGGGGCCGAGGGTGACGTTTGCTACCCCGTTGGAGTTCAGAGTGTATTCCACCCCATTAACGCTGATTTTTTTTTCCGGGAATGAGAAGGTCATTATCATAGAGGGTGATGGCGCTTGTGACCGTATCGCCAATATACTCTGGAAGCCCATCTACACTGGCGATGTAGAGATGGTCTGTGTAGTACCCGTACATAAACTCTCCCTGAATTGTTAATGATTAAATATGGTTACTGTTAAGTATAAGGGAAATTTGCAGAGATGTAAATGTTGCGGTATGGAAGTAATTGCTTGCGGGTACAGAACTTTTCATCGGAGCGATATATGAGCGTTATTCTTTCCCAAACCCGGTGGCCTTCCTTGGCGCTCGATTTGGCGATCATGACGGTGCCGGGTTCCCCATTGACGGAACTGAACACCATCTATGAAACGTATTCGTTGACTCAGAATGAGCTGCGGGAGATTTTGAACAACCCCTATTTCCAGCAGTTGTTCAATGACGCGTTGGAGCAGGTGAAGGCACAGGGCAACAAGGCGGGCGCGGCCTATCGTGCAATGACGCTTTCTCAGGCTTTATCGGAGAAGCTGTTCCGGGATGCGAACGGCAACAGGATGGAGCCGAAGGACATGATCAAATTTTACGAGTTGTTGCTGAAGTCTGCGGGGTTGCTGGACAACAAGGACACGCAGGTCAACACGCAGGTCAATGTCGGCGTCGCGCTGCCGTTGCCGACAGGGTTGAACAACCCCAAGCTCAAGCATACGCAGGCTATAGGAACTAAATAAAGGAGCGGGCATATGGCTTTCAGATATGATATGTCCCCCACTGGCAAGGCATTCCATGAGTGCGACAAATACGTAAAGATGCTCTGCGGGCCTTACGGGTCTGGGAAGTCCTGCTGTTGCGCCATTGACGTGCTGTCGTATGCCTGCGCTCAGGCGGTGGCCCCGGACGGGTATCGGTATGTCCGCGTCGGCGTCGTGCGTTCTACGTATCCTGAGCTTTTCTCCACGACGCGGAAATCCTTGCTTGAGGTTTTGCCGGAATCGTGCGGGACGATTACGACAGGGACATCAGGGACGCAGGGGCTGTACATAATTCCGCTGGTGGACGGGACGAAAGTCCACCTTGAAATTGATTTGGTTGCCGCTGCTAGTGTCGATGACGAATGGCGCTTGCGTTCAAGGAACTGGACGTTCGCATGGATGAACGAAGCCAACGGCTGTATCGAAGAAGTGTTCATGATGATCACGCAGCGTATCGGGCGCTACCCTTCCGATGATTTGGGAGGTGTGTCGTGGGGCGGGGTCATTATGGATTTCAACCAGCCCGCGCCGGGGACGTGGGTGGACAACTTTATGCGGAACCCGCAGCCAAACTGGGCAGTGTTCCGCCAGCCGCCAGCCGCATTCAAACATGAAGATGAGCATGGGAACATCACGTACACCGTCAATCCCAATGCGGAGAATTTGCGAAACCTAGGGGCAAAGGAAGAAGGCGACCCGGAAGATTTCCCTGCCGAGGAGCGGGGCAAGCGGTATTACAGGAACCAGATCGACGCCCTCATCAAACAGGGGCGATATGATGTCGTTGACAACCAATACTGCATGTTGGATGTCCCCGTGGTTGACGGGAAGCCAGTCTATCCGGGGTTCAGCAAGCGGAAGCATGTGGCCCCGCAAGTCCTTGAGCCCCTCATGTTCCATGATATTATCATCGGCATGGATCAATCCGGCATCCATCCGGCGGCGGTTATCCTGCAAAACCAATACGGAAAGTGGTGTGTCCTCGATGAACTCTACGCCAATAACGAGGGTTTTGAGAATTTCCTCTATGGTATGCTGGTTCCCCGGCTGCGGGAAAGGTACTCGACGAATCCGATAGTTGCCGCGATTGACCCTAGCAACCAGCGGGATTCGTGGACGGCGACAACGCCGAAGGAACGTCTTGCCGAGGCGGGCATTGCGGCTGTGACCGAATTGACCAACAGCCCCAAAATCCGTATCCAGATGGTAGAGCACATGCTCAACTTGGATACTGGCGGTTTGCTGGTGAGCCCGAACTGTGAGCTGCTGGTCAACGGGTTTGTCCATGAATATCGGTATCGCAGGCTTCGGGGTGGGGGTTCCATCGGTGCGGCCTATACGCCCCAACCGGAGAAGAACGACGCAAGCCATGTTCATGATGCGTTGCAGTATGCGGCGCTGCTCATCTACAGGGATGCGACGAAGGATGACCCGGCAGCGGAAGCCCTTGCAAAGAAACTTTCGGATAAACGGCGCGTACTGCGGAAGGTCGTATAATGGCTGAAGAAGCTACTGATTCCACTCGCATCAACTGGTTGCGGGAGATTGAGGACATCCCGAAGAATGCCGTTGACCCTCTGGCTGATGAAGTCATGCGGCGGTTCAATGGTGCCGTGGGGTGGCAGTCAACCGAACGGGTGAACGGCAGGAGCCTGCGGCAAGTTCTCCAGAATTGTTGGGAACAGCAGAACGGTGTGCTGAACTGCGCCGATGCACAGGCGGCGGAAGCTCTCGGTGTCGATGTCGTTATCAACATGACCGCGTTGAAGACGGACACGGCAAACGCATTCCTTGCTGAATCTTTGACTGCGGGCGATGCCAGCCTTCCTTGGACTATCATGCCGACGCCTCGCCCGGACATTTCCCCTGTGGCGAAAGAAGCGGTGTTGCAGGAAGTGAAGCGCCAGCTCTTTTCTCAGGGTGGGTACCAAGACAGCATGGCGTTGGTTTCCCATATCCAGCAGGCAAAGCAGTTGATGCGCCGCAGGGAAGAAGAGAAGGCAGCCAAGGCCGCGGATGAAATGATGTTGCTCATTGAAGATCAGTGCGCCGAGGGCGGCTTCTCACGGGCGCTGACGGACTTTCTGCAATACTTCCCGGTCTATCCCTTTGCCGTTTTCGCCGGGCCTTACATCACGAGGGCTACCAAGCTGACATGGGGCAAGAACCGTCCCCGGCTGAACACTGAGGTTTTCCCCGTGTTCCGGGCAATCAGCCCCTTTGACTTCTGCTATTCGCCGGATTCCCCCGACACGCAGCGGGGGACGTGCGTGTTTACCCGGACGCTCTGGACGCGGAAGCAACTTCTGGATGCAGCGAAGATGAAGTCGTACCTGCAATCCAATGTGCTTGACGTTCTTGAGAATGCCGATGTTAACCCCGATTTCAACTTGAACTGGCTCAGTCGGGAGCCGGATTCGTATCGGCGCAGCCTGTCCCTGTGGTCGTCTAATGTCGCCCCCATTGAAGTCCTGACGCATTATGGTGTGATGTCGGGACGGGAGCTCAGGTCGTATGGGTTCCATAACCTTGAAGACACTGAGTTCTACAACTGCGAGATTGCGATGGCGGGCTACCGGGTGATTCAGGTGAAGGTCGTCAGCGACCCCCGGATGCAGACGCGGCCCATCTACACGGCGAGCTTCTACCGCACGGGCGGCGACCGCATCGCGGGCGACGGCATTGCGCAACGCATCCGGGACATTGAGCGGGCCTATCATTCCTGCCTGCGCTACCTGATGCGGAACGCGGCGAATGCGTCTGCGCCCTTGTGCGAGGTTGACTATCGCCGGATGATTGCGCACATGAGCGACGAAGACTTGGGCCATGTCGTTCCGGGCCTGATGTACATGGTGGATTCCGATGCGAGCAACAGCGGGAGCTCCGCCATGCGGTTCTTCAACATCCCCTCCAACATCCCGGCCTACGCGCAGTTGATGGAAATGTTCATGCAGCTTGGCGACCGGGTGACGAACATCCCGGCAGCCCTGCACGGGGAAGCCGTGGGCAGCGGTGCCATGCGGACGTTCCGGGGCATGTCCATGTTGCAGGGGAATGCGACGAAGGCCCTCCATGCGGCGGTGACGAACATTGCCAACGGCGTGTTCATCCCGCTTGGGGAAGCATTGTTCAACACGAACATGCTGTACTCGAACAACATGGACATCAAGGGCGATGCGCAGATCATCACCAAGGGCGCTGAGGGCTTGCTCCAGAAGGAAATGCAGAAGCAATCCGCAATGGAGATATTGCAGGTTGTCGGTTCTGTTGGCGCGCAGTTGGGGCAGATGGTGAACATTGCTCCTGTCGTGTCGTGGAGCATCAAGCGGCTGGTGAGCGCAATGGGCGTGCCGGATGATGTCATTGCCCAGATGGAACAGCCGATGATGCCGCCGGGCATGTTGTCGCAGGGCGGTGCCCCGATGTCTGGAGACAATCCGAATCCCAATCCGGCACCGCCGTCACCCACGGGTGCTGGTGTTGTTGCCGATGTTTCGGGGGGAGAAGCATGATAGAGCATGGCCCGAAGGCCGGGAGCAAATGGTTTAAGTTTGCGGCATGGTTTGTGGATAACCTCAATTTTTGTGAGGGGTTCTACTACGGGACGGATATTCCCAAACCTGAGAATAAGTTGTACAACTGGTTCTACACTTACTGGTTGTGGCCTTGGAAACAAAATGACTGCATCTGCTGCAATACGGTACGCGGGCTGATGTATGGGGCGGTCATTGGATTCATCCTTGGGAGGTTTTTATGAGTTTGTATCCCCTTTGGAAGAACACCAATAAGACGGAGTTCTCCAGTGTTTTCAGCGTCCCGCCCGGTCAGGTCTGCGTGCTTTTCGCCTCTGGGTTGCAGAAGTACAAGTACCGGGTAGATGCTTCCGAGGTGCAGGTGCCGCAGGTTTTCTGCGTGCGCCGACTGCTGCACAATTTCACATTCCCAGTGGATAAGGCAAACTTGCCCTGTGGTTGGATTTTTGATACCGAAAAATCAGGCGCTGATGAAATCATTGATGAAGTCGTCAGGTCTTGCTCTGACCCGTGGCAGTTGTCGATGTGCAGCAACCTCCGGGTTATTGGTGTCCCCGGTACATACCGTTTGGAACTCAATGACACTACGGCTATTGGTAAGGCGCAAGTCTTTGCCGAACTGTACAATGCAAAGACTTTCCCGATGCAGGTCAAAGACCTATTCTTTCTGTAGGGAGATGAATTATGTCGCAAGGTTGCGGAAGCATTGATTACCTGAATGGCGGCACCATGACTGGTGTGTCAATCCTGAACTCTCAGGTTACGAACACCACCATTTCGTCGAGCACCCTTGACAGCAGCACGATCTCGAACCTGACTGCCCTTGACGAAAAGTCTGCGCAGGTTGTTGCTGATGCCATTGCCGCACTTCCGGCGGATAAACTGCAAGCCCTTGTCAATGCGCTGCTTGCTGCACTGACCCCCAAGGCGGCACCCACTCCGGCGCTCTCTGAAGAATCCGATGCGATTCCCACTGACATTATCGGGGCGCGGTCGTCCGTACTTGGCGACCCCGATACGTGGCTTGCCCTTGGCGAATACGTGGTGCCCATGTACTCGCCGGATAAATAGGAGGGACTATGAGCAAGAAGGTTGCAGTTGCAGTGGTTACGGGTGTTGACAGCACCTTTGATGCCGCTGTGGAAAAAGCGCAAAACCCTGCCATGACGACCGCGGATAATCCTCTTGTCGCCAACTATCAGGACATGAAGAACGAAGCCGTTGTGGAGCGGAATATGGAACGCCTGCGCACCGATGCGCGTATGCGTTTTTGCGGGCCGCATAGTGAAATCTATCGCGGTATCATGGACAATCGTTTTGGAGGTTGATCATGGGTTGCCCTCGTTGTGGTTCCAGTCGTCCGTCCCGTCCGTCGAATCCCCCGTCCTCTCAGCAGCGCCCCGGCACTGCCCCGAACAGGCCGAATGTAATCAGTCCTACCAACAGCGCACGGGACGCTATCTCCGGGCTGCGGTATGTACCTGCGTCGTCCGGGAAGTAAGCAGGAATTGTCCGGGCTGTACAAGGCCCTTGCTTCCAACGACGCCATCTACATGCAGTTGATCAACGCATGGAAGGATAAGTTCGTTGAGGAGCATGAGCAGTGTGTGGCCCTTGCGGTCGCGGCATTATCCAATGAGAGCTTGAAAAGTCAGGCGCTTATCGCCAAAGGCAAGTGCGACATGCTCAAGGAACTCATTGAATTTGCCGAACAGTTCACCAATAAATAGGAGCGAAAACTATGTCTCAGGCAATGCCCGGCGGCACTGAACAGCCGCAGATTTCCAAAGCGTTTATGCGGGCTCCGTCCAATCCGTATTCTCGTATCGTCAACGAGAAGTTGCAGGCGATGAATAACCAAACGGCTACCCCGCCCGTGGCTCCGGTAACGCCTGCCCCTGCGCCGACCCCGGCACCTGCCCCACAGCAGCAGACGTATGACCCTGCGATGGTTCACCAGCTCATGATGGAGCGGCAGCAGCTTTTGCAGGAGCGTGAGGAACTCGCACGTCAGGCTCAGGAACGCAACGACTTGGCTGCGGCTCTTGCGCAGGAACGTGAGGAACTGAGCAAGTACCGTCAGCAGCAGCAGTTGCAGAACGCATTGCCGAAAGACGTTTTCGATTCTCTGGAATCCATCGACCCGGATGAAGCCAAGCGCATCACCGAAGCCGTGTTGCAGGCCACGCAGCAGATTGTCGCCCCCGTCCAGCAGGCGGTGTCACAGCAGGAACAGCGGGCCAATGAAGTGCTCTTGCAAGCGCGTCAGGACGCGGCGCGGGCGCGGGTGGAACGGCAGAATGCCGAGATCATGCGGGTTCATCCCGATTTCTTTACCATCCTAAATTCGCCGCAGTATGCCGAGTTCATGTCTCAGCGGGACGGCCTGTCCTCCAAGACGCTCGATCAGCGTGCGGCTGAAGAATATACTATGGGGAACACGGCGTATGTCATTGACTTGCTGAACAAGTTCAAGGGCGCGAACGCGACTCCCCCCGTTTCCGAAACTGCCTATACTGTACCCCCTATCCAAGCGGCGGGCAGCAACGCAGTAGCGGCACCCTCGGCTGAGGAACCCAACTATTCGTTGCGTGACCTCAATAACCTTTACCAGACGCGGCGCATAGGCCACGAGCAATACCTTGAAATGCTCAAACGGCTGCGGGCCGCGCCCACCTCGAACTAGGAGTTGACCTATGCTTCTGCAAAGTGCAAGCGGTTATCCGGGGATTGAAGCGTCGCCATTGGCGCGGATTGGGTACAGCGATGTCATTCTTTCCCGCGTCTATGAAGACGACTGGCTCCCCCGCGTTACGGCTTCGGAACTGCTGGAGCCTGTGACGCAGTGCAATCAGGTGATCCAGATCATGCGTGCCCCTGAAGTCGGCCCGCTGCGTTCGTACCAGAAGAACCAGCAGCTTGTGCCGAACACCGTGGGTACGGATGCCCGGTGCCTCACCATCTGCAACGCGGGCTATCAGGACGTGAAATTCGACCTGACGGATATTAAGCAGGCGTGTGAAAACTGGGGGCCTTTTGAAGAAAAGATGCTCGAAAGCCTGTACCAGTCCTACGTGGATTCTCAGCGCCGCTTCGTCCTTGGGCGCATGATGGCGCAGGTTTCCCCGCTGACCTCCCTTGGTGCCGCAGGCCGCCAGCATGACGTTGACCTTGGCTACCCCGGTTCCCCCCTGCACGTCACGCCGCAGAATCTTCCCGTGGTTCTCGCCAAACTCCAGCGCGTGCTGATCGAACAGAAGCGTTGGCGCGATGGCGAGATGTTCATCATTGTGCCGCCCATCCTTCGCACCTACCTTGCCATGTCGAACTACGCGAACTCCCTGTGGAGCTGCAAGTGCGGCGGCATCGTCAGCGGCATGTGGGATCATGAGCTGTTCGGCTTCACGCCCATCGAGTCCATCCATGTTCCGGTGCGCCGTGACGAATCCGGTTCGCTGTCGTTCTACATCATCGCCGGGCACAAAGAAGCGACGGCCTATGCCTCGAACATCATCGAGTCCCGTCTCATCACCAACGACCCGGATTACTTCGGCGTCCGTTACCAGTACCTTGTGGCTTGGGGTGCGGAAGTTATCTACCCTGACGCTCTGGCGATGGGTTACTGGACTTTTGACCCCATTAACTAAGGAGACTTGAGCAATGGCAAACGTCAACCTGTTCCGGGGCGGCACCCCGGATTACAAAGGCTGGATGTGTGAAGGGCAGTCGGCTGAATATCAGCCCCCGTTCGATGCTCCCCATGTCCCGTATACGCCCCCGTTCGACAGCCATGCCGATGGTGCCTATGGGCAGGGGTATCTGAACCTGCAATTCCCTCTGGTTCCGAATCTGAACGACACCTACGGGCACCGCTGGATGCAGAACTTGCTCAAGGGCGTGAAGAATGTGAACGACATCATCTTCACGAACTGGGTTCCCACCCGCGCCTATGTCGAATCCCTGTACGTGGAAGTCACCCATACCGACGCCATCCTTGACGGCGTATACGTCACCCCCGTGGCGTACCGGGTGGATTGGGATTTCACTACGGAAGAATATCTGTACAAGGAAATCACCGCGTTCACTGATGAGCTGACCGCTGCGGGCATGACGCAGTTGCCCCTCGGCACCCCGCAGGAAGGCGACCGCCGTTACCTTATGGCGCGCCTGTCCACTGACGGCAGCAAGTTGCCCTGCACCTTCGGGCACAATATCGTGAAGCGGGACAAGAACGGCAAGCCCACCGATGGGTATGACGAATACTTCGGCACGGTACTGCTTGGCCTCCAGATTGTGCAGGGTGATGCGGAAAAGATCGCCAGCATTTGGAAGTCCAACATTGCCGTGTGGATGTCCGCCAAGCTCATGGCCTTTGAAGGTGCCACGCAGATCGGGTAAAACCCAAAGGAAGGTTTCCTATGGCAAACGTAGCGAATACCAAGCACACTGGCCCGGCGTCCAAGGACGCCATCTCCGGCGGCAAGAAGTTCCCCAACAGCGGGACGGCCCCCCGCGGCAAGGGCACGCCGATGGACAACACGTCCAGCGACGCGCAGCGCCGCATCATGTCGATGCGGATTCAGCCCGGTGGCCTGACTTCCACGAAGTAACCTACAACTTTGGAGCGATGCGATATGTCACAGGTAGTCCCTCAGCCGCTTGAACGGAGTACCCCGGACAAGGTGTTTGATTTACCCAACGACGATGCCCGGATAGCGTACCTCAAATTCCTTGGCGCGAAGAATGTCGATCCCCCCTTGCCGCATTCCACACACTTGCGGAACAAGGTCAACGGGCGCATTCTGCCTTGGGATGAAATGTTGGCGGAACAGCGCGACATTATGGAATGTTGCGATGTTTATGGAAATACAGACCCTGCTGTCTGGGGGCCGCAAGTCATTGATGCTGCGGGCGTAGATACCGATGAAAAACGCATCGCTCTTGCCAAGGCGCAGGAGGTTCTTTTGAGCCAGAGCGCCGGGCTTACGGAAACGCATCGGCTGGAGGACGCTCCGAGGAGCCTGTCCCCTCAGCCGATGGCGCTTCCCAATGATGCCGTCCCCTATGACGACATTGAATCCCTTATTGACCACGGTGCGGTGAAGAACCTGATAGCGATGCTGGAGGACAAATGATCGCTTCGTCGGTTATCGCTGAAGTTTCCCATGACCTCAACGACCAAGTGCCGGGGTACGAATACACCCGTTGGAGCGTGGAGCAATTGCACTCCTACCTTCGGGAAGCCCTTGTCGCTGTAAGCCACCAGTTCCAGAAGGAATTTGTGGGCATGGTCATTGTGGAACTGGAACCCGGCGGTGACTGGCAGAAAGCCTGCGATTGTTCCAGCATCGTGCGGATTGTCGGCGAGTCCACGAAGTCCGGCAAACTGCGTCGGTACCTTCGGAAGATTGCCGATGTGGAAGCCGACCTCTGGACGGGGGACATCTCGCACTGTCCCGCACGGGGGAAGGACTACGCCATTGATGGGTATTCCATCAGCGTCGTGGACGACAGCCTGTTCCGGGTCTATCCCCCGGTGCCGCCGAACGTGACCAAGTATGTCCTTGTCGAATGCTTCAAGGAGCCTGACGGGTACAGCTTGGATACGGACGTACCGGAGAAGCTGGTGGCGATGGTGAAGCAATGGATGCTGTACCGTGCGCTGTCGGTGGATTCGGAAAACAACCCGACGATTACGGAGCTGGCAAACACGCACCAGAAGACATACTTCAATTTGATGAAGGCGCTTCTGGAAGCAGAAGAACGTGAGAAGATGCTCTATGATGATTTACGAGCCGTTCAAAAAAGTGCCGATAAGTGAGTTCCATGAGGAGCTCAAATTCGAGTTTCCCAATCTCGCGCCCACGATGTTCGATTACTATCTGGTGCGTGCCGCCATCCAGATGGCGAAGACGGGGAACCTTATCCGGCGCAGGGCCACGCTCAATGCGGAGCACTGTGTTACGCGGTACAAGCTGGAAGCGTTGGACGACATGGACATCTGCGGCATCCTGAGCATCATGAGCAAGCCTTCATGCAGCGGGTGCGGCCCGCTTGAAGTGAAGCGGGCGTTCACGGCTCCGAAGGATTACGAGTGCGTCACGAGGGAGATTGCATGGTACGATGATCAGGAAGGCGTCCTCCATGTGCATCCCAAGTACACGCGCAACAGGTACTTCATCACCATGTCGGTAGCTCCCCGCCCCGGTGCGTGCGAGCTGCCGGAAGCGTACAAGACGCAGTTTCTCCCCACCCTGCTGATGGGGGCCAAAGGGCTCATCATGCTCATCCCCAACAGGCCGTGGTCGAATGTGCGGATGGGGCAAGGTTATTACAATGAGTTCCTCAAACTCATTCGCGACGACGCCATTGAAGTCGCTACACACAAAATGCGCGGGGCTATCAGGATGAACTTCGGCCCCGCCGTCTAGGAGCAGTTATGCCGCGCACCGCGAAAAAGCCCGATGACAAGAAGAAGCCCGCCGCTGGCGGCAAGAAGCCCTTGCCGTTTGAAAAAAAGTCTGACAAGAAATCAGGCAGCGGGAAAAAGAAATAAAGCCTGTAAGCGCCCCGGTTCCCGAATAGGGCCGGGGCGTTTTTGATAGGAGAAGAACACGATGGCGAAGAAAGTTTGTGACCCACGCATGACTGCAACCTGTGAGGAGAAGGTTCTCAAGACTCCGATGGAGACAGGGCAATGCCCGTCATGGGAACTTTGCTTGCCATTCGCTGGTAAACTCATCTCCAAGGGCGGCTGCATTGAACTGTTGCCCGGCACCCCGCCGCCTGATGGCGTCTACGGCAAGGTTGTTGTGGCGAACGGCTGCATCGTCGGGCTGGAGAAAGCCGACATTCCCACCTACAGTGCGCCGCCCTGTGCCCCTGTGCCGTGTGATTGTGGAAGCGGTGGCGGTGGGGGGGACATCTGCAACGCCTCCACTGAAGCGGGCAATCTGTTTTCTTGCGACGCTTCCGGGCGGCCTCTGGTCAAGCTCTGGATTAAGGGTGGGGATTCCATCAACGTCACCGGGAACGGTACGGCAAACAACCCGTACATCATTGACTTCACGGGCTCCACGGGCACGGGGGGCGTCTATATCCGGTCGGGCAACAATGCCATCACCGTTTCCGGCAGCGGCTCCACCGATAACCCCTATGAGGTCACGCACAAGAAGGGGCTGGAGGGCAAGTACGGTACGTTGTCCTTTGACGAATTTGGGCACCTCATTGCGTACACCCCCACTGCACAGCAGGACGGCATCATGGGGTTGAAGGAAGGCCGCGGCATCTGCATTGATACTGACGTGGCTACGGGCATCGCCACGATTGGGTTGTGCGACCAGCGGTTCGACGTATACACGGGCACCGTTCAGCTTGGCGGGTTCAATGTCGAGATCAAGAATGGGGAAGTTGTTGATGTAACGCGGGTAATCAATCTCCCCGCAGGGACATACACGTTCGGCAAGTACGATGTAACTATCAATGAATATGGATCTATTACGAATATAGTTGAACGAACAGCCACGACTGGCGATGACTATATGGGTTGCGAATATGTGGGCATATGGAATCAGCTTATCAGCAATGACCCGGCCCTCGAAAATACGAACAACTATGTTCGTGATTTCATATTGGAATTTGATGCTCCGAAAGATTCTCAGTGGGTATTTACCATAGACTACAAAGGTGCTTTTCTCATTGATGGTGTGCTTGTGAATGGAACCAATGTTCTGGTTCCTGCTAGTATAAACTCTTCAGGTGCATTACCATTCCTGAAACTTACGGACGCATTCAATTTTACTCCCAGTGTTTCCGCAAATGCTGGCACAAGCGTATCCATATCTGCATATTCCAGATACGTGTTCAGGCCAAACATGACGTTTGCCGCTGGACATTACGAAGTCCGGTTCCGGGTAAACACTGATGAATACGTGACCAATTGGGTTCGCTTGCCGCAATTCGTGGCGTCGATCAAACTTGTCAGGAACGCGGCCCACTCCTTAGCTTGGGTTAACTCACGGGACTAGTCCTATGCAGGTGACAATCAGCAACTTCGGCGGCATCGTTCCAAGGTACTCTGACCACAATCTGAACAACATTGCCGCAACGATAGCCCATGACGTGAAGCTGCGGAATGGGCGTCTGGAGGCGTGGCGGGAACTGTGTGATTATGCCGATGTTGCCGAATCGAACCTGTCGTTCCACCTGCACGGGTGCTGCACGACTGCATGGGATAGGGTCGTGCAGGCGGCGGAAGTGGCCCCCGATTGGGGACGGTTCTATATCACCGGGCGCATCAATGCGCTGGAGTCCGTTGTCCTCGACTGCAACTGCAACCCAAGCTATTTTCTTGTCGGGGTGCCGACGCCCTTGACGCCCCCGGTCGCCACGGCAACGGAAGAGTGTGACCGGGCGGCGGACGCCCGCGCCTATGTCTATACCTACATCAACCAGTGGTACGAAGAATCCGCCCCGTCCCCGGCGAGCAACATTGTGCAGGTCAAGGACGGAACGACCGTCACTGTGTCGGGCATCGCCTTCCCGCCCGATGGATACGGCATCATCGGCGCGAACATCTACCGGGCGGCAACGGGGTTCCGACAGGCGGACGGCAAAGTCCAGAAGCCTTTGACGGACTACCTCTATGTGGGAACCGTAGAGTTTCCGAGTACCACCTTTACCGATGATGTGAAGGGTATCTACCTAGGACAGCCGCTGGAGACGGGCAAGGTACGGATGCCCCCGGACGGGCTCCGCAATGTGTGCAGTATTGACGGGGTTGTCCGGCTGGCGGGCACCACGGTCAACCAAGTCCACCTGACGGAGAATTTCCAACTGCACAACTGGCCCGTCAAATACGACCTGACACTGGACAGCGGCATTGTCCACATGGGGAGCCTTGACCAAAAGCTCTATGTCACTACGGATACCATCCCATACATCATCGACGTATCCAGTTGTGAAGACATGAAGTGTACGCCCGTGCTGGACATCGACACGTCCCTGCCGGATATAAGCTGCGGGCATTCCAGCTCCGCAATCATGACGCCGCACGGGTACATTTACAGTTCCCCCTACGGGGCGACGCTCATCGACCCGTCCGGGAAGTGGCACATCCTCACGTCCCGCTGGTTGAGCGAGGATGATTGGGCACTGGTGCAACCGAATACGGC
>ULIZ01062967.1_pt1 | contig 16183 bp, 37 predicted proteins | sample 1950601 | NCBI WGS metagenome assembly ULIZ01 (sample SAMEA4835456, study PRJEB28245) | human gut metagenome | biome: gut microbiome; material: fecal sample | place: Denmark | collected 2008 | reverse complement strand
TCAGCAGGAATCTGATTAGTGATTAATTTATTCATTAACTCCTTCATTACATCCTCTGTGAATTCTCCTTGGACAATATCGGTCTTATATCTACTATCACCGATAACCACTTCTATAAAACTTCCAACCCCTGATGCACTTACTGGAGTAATTGTAATATTTAAATTTTCCATAATTATTCTTTTACTTCTTTAATTTCATTATTTTGTTCTGCTGTAGCTTCTCCGAATCCTTTTTCTCCTCTTTCTGTTTCACTCAATTCTTCTACCAAAGTAGGTTCTAATATAGAACAAGGAACAATGACTAACTGAGCAAATGGTTCATCTGTAGTATATACTGTAGGAATAGCATCTGTAGTTACTTTAAATTTAGCCATCAACTCTCCACGATAATCAGAATCAATCACTCCAATACCATTACACATAATAATAGATCTTTTAGAGATAGATGATTTCATACAGATAAATCCAACATATCCTTCAGGAATTTCTACAGCAATATCAGTGTGATATACTAGTACTAACTTGCCACTATTATCTACTTCTTGAGTAATACGAGTAGTATATAGATTTAATCCTGCACTGCTACTAGTAGCTCTAATAGGCAACTTACCTTCAGATTTTTTAATCTCTTCTGTACCGTCTTCTTTCTTTACTGAGTAATCTAACTTTTTAAATTTCAACTGTTCCATAATTCTTTTTCTACTTTTCTATAACCTTCTTCTAAAACTTCTACTATCTCTTTAATTATTTCATTCTTAATTGTATCAACATTAAGACCTTGTGTAACTTCTTTAGAGTGTACGATTCCGTGAGTAACACCTTCTTCGTTTTTACGTATGAAGTGAACGTGTAAAGTAGGATTACCGATACGATTTTTATTTACATCTATATCCTATGTTTCCCACCAAATAGCTTCTAAATTATTCATCTTGTTCAATATCTTTTGTATTAATACTAATTGCTTTACCATGATGAAATCCCCAATCTAAGAATACTGTATTACAAAGTACATGATCTATATGAGGTAGTCCACTTTCAGGATCTATTAATTCTCCTTTGTCTATAGCAGTAAGATGCCTTAGTAATGCTGCTTTATATCTTTTCCAAAAATCTGGAAGGTTTTGCCAACTATTATCTGAGTATTTCTGAGCTCCATAAGTAAGTACCTTACCAATATTCTCAACTACATCTAATGGAACTAAATCCATTCTTACTTTACCACAATCATATTTCTTACCATCGTTCTCCATCTTCAATATACTTATTAGTTAAACAATTGTACAATCCTTTTATCTGTAGCTGTCTAGTTTCAATGCTGTCTGTATCTTTCAACTTAGCTAAACCTTCTAGAATATCATCCACGAATTCATTGTATGTTAAGGAATAGTTATTGATCTTCTTATCTGCAACTTCCATTAACTCTTTTAGCTCTTCACTGATATTAGATCCAAATTGTTTAACGTTGTTTTTTCTCAAATTCCCATAGAGCTAATGAATCTTCTTTACTCTGTCTTTCCATATTCTTTCATTACTTTAATAAAACATCCAGCAGCCCAGCCAACTAAATACGCATACCCTTCGTTACCACCACCTGAGAATTCTTCTCCATTCATACCTGTAACTTCAAAGTAATAATCAGTTATGTGAACTGATTCGTGTGCTATATGCGTACCATCTAATTCATCAGGTCTATATATTATGCAAATAATACCCATCTCAGAACTACTGTTTAACATAACCGGTCTACATTCTGCAATAACATCTCCGTCATACGCCTTTAACATTTCTTCTTCAGCTTCTTTTCGTATTTTATCGAAACCTGGTAATAAGTTGTATATAGTGAATTTCTTTAATATTGTGTATACATCTTCTTCCTTTTCTATTATAGCTATCCAAAATGTTCTAGGATATATATTATCAAACTTTCTTAGTATCATATTCTTAATAGTCTACTGTCACTGATTGCTATATACATCTGTATATTGTTAAGTAATACAGGATCAAAGTAAATAGAATCTAACCAGTGAATCTTATAATTAGGTGTTAAGCATTCTTCAATAAACTGTCTCATTTTGTTTCTTTATATCTCTTTTTTAATTTAAGTTTAAATAAGTAAGCAAACATAATATCTTTAGTATCTTCATCATTTGACATTACTTCTTTAGCAAACTTAAATGGACTATTGCATATTACTTCTATAACAGGATAAGGTAAATTATATTTGTTTGCCAGACTTGAGTAAATTGATATCTTTTTTTGCTGTTGCATTTATATAATATTCACTAGTTTCTAATTCTGTTAAAGATTCTCTAATAGTGTTAGGTCTAATAGAATTTATTATTACTATGATATCGGCTTCATCTAAGTTAGAGTTTCTGTATAATATATCAGATAACCTTTTAGTTTCTTTATTAGAATAAGGTTTCTTTGGAACAAAAGTAGTCAATTTTAAATTAGAACGTAAGTTAAAAATATGACGAAAGTATCGTACTAATTTGTTGCTTCTATTTTCTACACGCATTATTTCTCCGTTGTCAAAAAGCATATAGGAGGTTTTATTATTTGTTCTATTACTCATTTACTCTTAGTATTAATGTTATTTGCACCCTATCTTTTATTATCTCTGGAATTAGTATCTTATTAACTACTAATTCATCTTCTGCTTTTCCCTGTACTAAAAGACCCTCTTTCTTGAACTTACTTATATATCTACTTAAGTTATCTGGAGTAATACCCATAGTACTTTTAATCATTCTACGATTGTCAGTATTGGCTACATTTTTACTTACACCAGGTATTGGAGTAAAGTTCACATCTAATTCAACGAACTTAGTAAGTAACTCCAATTCCCTATTTGTAAGTTGTAGTATACCATTTAAAGCGTTAAGGTATTCATAGTAAAGATTGCCTTTATTAACAGTCTTTACTAATTTATTCATCTAACAAATCTTTAATACTGTTGAGAACTTTATTTAAATTGTGGTATACAGTTTCTGCTTCTACTTTAACACATTGCTGCACATTACCTTCATTATAATCCTTCATCAGTTCATTATAATCTTTAGTATATGTATCAATCAAAGTATCAACATATTCTTTTACTTTCTCTAACTTATTACAGCAGCATTCACATTCATCCTCATTATCATCTTCTTCTGCTTCTTCACTGTACCAGATTACATAATCTTTATTAGCCAATTCTTCTATAGTAGAAGAATCAAATGCCATTGAAGTATAAGTTTCTGTATCTGATACTACTTCAGATTTCTGAAGTTCCCACAAGTTTAAATCTTCAACTTTAGTAAACACATCACCTTTTTCAGCGAAGCTAAAATCCTTAATTACTTTGTATCCTTCCATATGTCTAACTTTTTATTTAATATCTTTTGTTTAAATTCTTGTATCTTATTAAAGTTTTGTTTACACTCTTCGTAACCATCAATTCTACCTTGGTCATAACCTTCTTTCTTTCCTTGACGATAAGTGAGAGCACCAAAACCAATAATACTCACAAGTACTATTATTATTGTTCCCATAATGCCCTTAAAACGTATTAATATAATAAGTGTTTAAAATATTTAACATTTATTAATGTTTAGTAAAGTAATAGTAAAAAGAATGCCCTGCTTTGATGGCAGGGCAGCGACTTAATACTCTAAAATAAAACATTCAATCATGAATGATAGCTTATTTAACGACTTTAGCTACAACGTCGTATGGTTTAACTAATTGTGAGTCTTTAAATAGATCAAAGTCTTTAGCAAATTTCTTAGGGTATACTATAGTATCACCAACCTTAATGGTACTATCAGTACCGATTGGAATAGATAGAACAATACCTTTTGCAAAATCTGATTCAACTTCTTTAGTATGAGTCTTTACTTCATACTTATTAAAACCTTCTTCATCCTTTTCCCCAGTAGGGATTTGCTCTGTATATTCTTTAGTAACCATGATAGGAGCTAAAGGTTTTACCAATATATCTTTTTCAAAACTATATTCCAATCCGTTTACCACTGTTTCTAGTACTTTATCTTCCATAATATTTACTTTATAATATCTATTAACGCAGTAAGTAAAGTAAGGTTACTCATCTATGTGATTAAATTTACGCTTAAAAATATATCCTTTATGGCAGATATCCATTCTATCTTTAAAGTTAGCGCAGTTCATATTATTAACAAACGCACAACCTACACAACAACCTTTACTAAGCTCAGGAGTAGCTATATAAGTTTTATTCCTGAAAACATACTCAATTCTATCTGCTTTTTTTTGTTCGTTCTTTTCCATAGTAATACCGTTTTAGGGGCTACCTTTTTTATTCAAAGACCGTCAGAAAGGTAGCTAAACTGAGCCTACCTACGATTAGGATTCCCTGGTGCGCTTCTACCTTATGGCAACTTCTTTAAGCGTGGAACGTACTACGATCCCGTGTACTTAGGGCACATTACTTTGTTAATTTATTTAGTATGATATAAGCTAGACATCCTAACATACCTACTAAACATAGTGCAGTAAATTCTGTCATTTAACTGTATTTATTTCTTTCTTAAACTGTTTATATAAATCTTCAGAGAAAGTATATTCTATTTGTCCTGGTAAAGTAAAGGATCTATAATTATCATTCAATTTATAGTTCTTACTTATCTTACTTAAGTAAAGACAATTAGAATACTGTTGATCTCTTTGTCTTATAAAGTAGTAATTCATATTCACACTGTATTTAACTGTATCTACTGTATACAGTAACGTATATTTAACTATATTGGTTATTATTATTAACATTTATTATGAATATTTATTTAAGTTTAATAGCTATTTTTTAACATTATTTAAAATAAAAATATATAAAAAATTTTTTTGGTGAAGAAATCTGTGTGTGGGAACCAGCAAAAATTCACACCCCTCTACCTTGTATCGGAGTGGAACACCCCTACGGGCTTGTATCTGTTGGGCTATTCCACACAAGTAACAAGTAATCAAGAAAGGAGAAAAAATCATGTTAAGCAAATTGATTTCAGCAGAAAAAAGAACTCGTACTAATGGTGAAGAGTTCTACGTGTGCACATTTAGTTATTCACAGGGAGCTAAGGACGCGCCTACATTTATTACGATTGGAGGTGCGAAAGTATTGAATCCGCAAGCGGCTGCAATACGCAACATTAATCTTGTTAAGTGTTTGTTTCCCACTGAGGACGAGACGGCGAAAGCATACAAGAAAAATCTCGATAGATTTATTAAATGTATGGAAAGCGATTCAAAAACCTTTACAACTAAGAAGGGAGAAGTCGTTAAGTTATCTGATTGTGAATTTTCATTACCGTTGGTATATAAGACCTTGCCGGTTAGTGAGGTTTTAGGTGTAAGTAAAATTTACTACGCTGATGCAAATGGTGAGCAAAAGGAATTAACACAACTTAATGCCGTTGGGTATTCACGTCTTGAGATGATTGTTGACGAAAAGACGGGCGAAATTACTGATTATAAGGACTCAAACGAATGGGATAATGACCTTAACGGAGGAACTTATATTGAAGTAATTACAAGGAACGCAAATGCAAACGTTGCTAACGGTTCATATTGGTATGAGAAACGTGTCAATAAACCAGAAGCAAATGAAAGCGTTGGTAATCCTGTTTCAGAACCTGAAAAAACTCAACAAACTGATGACGAGGACGATGACGAGTAAACCTAATATATAGCTCTTGCAGTCTGACTGTGAGGGCTATGGTTTACCGTTTCAAACCAATTGAGTCATCATTATAGCAATTTTATTTATCAATAAAAATATATATTATGGAAATAATAAGTGATTTATCTGAAATTTGTAGTGGTACAGTAATATTATGTAAAGCCAACGAAGTTATTATACCAGCTTATATATTAAATAACTTTAATGATATTTACTACCTTTACGTACAGAACCGTATTGTGGCTATTGAAATACAACATACTGTGGAAAATGATCCTATAACTGGAGATTTACATGATGAATGGTATCAAATTAATAGTACACTTATTTGCGATTATTGTATCATACCTGAAGCAGATTATATACTAAAAGAGGATACCAGTTTCTTAACTAAAGTATTAGCGCAGGTGTAAAATGCTAATCGTTTATTTCTATATTGTAAGGATACAGCCATACTATCCTTTACTTTATTATTACTTAACCATACACTACAGTCTGTGAAGATAGTAGTGTTTTTAAATTGATTATTAACTTAAAACTATATATATATATGAAAGGATTTATCAAAAAGTTTTATCAAAGATTTATCTGTAAACACGATTATCATCTAATAGGTGAAACAAAAGAATTTCATACATATTCAGATATATTCATATACAGATGTTCTAAATGTGGAAAAATTAAACTTAAATACGGAATCAAAATTGAAATAAAATGCTAAGGTATACAATTTTAGATATCATTATCAACGATAATGATAATATATCACAAGAAACATTTGAATGCTTCACAGAAGCTATTGAAGAAAATCCAAAAATTGATCTTATAAAATACATAAATCAAGAAATAGGAGAAATAGGAGATACTCAACATCGTATAATTTTACGATATGATAATGAATTCATACCTGTAGTAAAAAATATTATTGCAGACTTTAATCTAACAAATAATATTAAAAGTTAAAATTATGAAAACCAGAAAACACTTTATCAGAAAGTATGAACTATTAGTTAGATGTATTCAAACTAATCTAGAGTTCTTTATTGCGTAATTTTAATGTGGCTAGAAAAGCAGTGGCAAGCCTGTATTAGACACAGAGCCTGATTACGTAATTAATAGTATCATCGTAGTGTGTGATACGATTTGTATAAGCACTATCTAAACTCAGTATGAAGGAGTTTTCACTATTTTAGATTTGAAAAATAGTTCTGAGCATCTGTCACTGGATGAACAAAGAGTAGCAACGTAACTATGCGTAAATAGTAGGGGACAGCATTAGCTGTCCTCTTTATATGTTTAATCAATAAACTAAAAAAAGATATGACATTAGAACAATTTCAAAATCTTAAAATCGGCGACATAGTAGTAGCTAAATTAGTTAACTCAAAACAAAGTCGCGTTAACCCTGTTACTAATATTGACAGAGGAAATCTAAAACTACACATCGGTAGAAGTGGAAAATGGCGTAGTTATTCACAATTTGAAGTATTAACTGCGGATTATGTAGTTAAATGGATCAAACGAAGAATAGATAGTAAATCATCTCCTCATTTTACTATTGAAATTAAGAGTGATACTGAAGTAACATTTAAAGTTCATAAAAAAGTACAATTCAATCAATGAAAAAGTTAACAGAACAACAAAAAGTCAGAAGGCAAATATTATTTAATATGCCTTATTCGTTACTTACTTTTCTTATTAAAGAAAAAGTATTAGATAGCTTTTTAGACGGCAGTAGTAAATATGCTCATGATAATAAAATAAACCTAGAATCATTTTATAGAATATTAAGAATTCCTGATACAGCGATTGAATATACACTTATATGGGTACATACAAAAGAAGGACAGTATTTTTGGAAAGGACTTAATGATAAGTATAAAAGCATATGGGAAATGAACGATTCTGGCGCATTGTTATTACGATCAGATTATTGGTATACTTACTAATATTATTAGCAGTAGTAATAGCAATAGTATTTGTAGCAAATAGTATTTAATCAATAAATAATTATTATGCAAAAGTTAATGTATTTTTTATTTGGACTCATAACTGCATTATTTGCAGCTGTGATGATTATTGAACATCAAGGAATATATTTCTTTGATGAAGAAGTGTACGGACTATTATATACCGATTACTGGAATTATTGGTATTACTCTAAAGTAGTGATAATCGCACTATTTATATTCTGCGTATTATCTTTTGTATATACACTTGGTAGTGGATATAAAGATAAAAACGATGGATACAAAGAAATCAAACCAAGCTGATTTAGCAGATATATGGTGGAACAAATTTGAAAACTGGTATGAAACACATCCAGTTACAAGAGTATTAATTGTAATAGATGCAATATTAATAGCATTTATATACTTAGTATTAACTTAAAACATTATCAAAATGAGTGAATTTTTATTATTACATGACAACGAGTCAGAAGGAAGACCAGCTGCTGTAAGAAAAAAGTATTATTTCTTTAATTATTCCATCAAATGATTATTTAGACGGAGCAGTCATTTTCACTAAGCTTGGTGATGAAGAATGTATAATTCTTGAAGCAGAAGAATCAGTAACAGAGATTTATAACATGTTAAACAATTAAACAGCATTTATCAAAAATGAAATTTAAGTATGTATTTTGGCTAATTGCAGCAATAGTAGCATTAGCAATTTTTATCAGTTGTGCAAGACCTCGTAGTCCTAAAGAAAAACAAATCCCTGAAACGGACACAATTGAACAAGTAATAGCACCAACAGTACAAGAAGTGCTACAATGGCGTGAAAGTATGAGATTAGACAAGTATGTAGATAGTGTATTCTTGGTTATGCCAGAACAAGTACTAACTCAAATACTTGTAACTAAAGGTACAGATTTATCAAATCGTGAAATTGTTTCTATTTATATTAGTAATAAAGACTTTTATGATAAATTAATAAAGAGGAGTATGGATATACAAAAGGAATATATACCAGATAGTATGCCAAGGTCCTCATTACCACAACTTAATAGTGATTCAATTCATGAAGCCGTTAACTATTAAATTAAACAAGATTACTTCAGTCTGTGAAGATAGAAGTAATCGTTCTTACTGTGAGAATCAGTGACAAACATGTGGGGCTTATATCTAATCATTTTAGATGACAGTATTACTGCCGTCTGAAGGTAGGTGGAGGAGATTAGTATTAGTGCAGACGTTAAAATCATGTACTCCAATAAGATTAGTTTGACAGCTATATCTGCTTATGAGTTAAAACTAAGTGAGAGTCATTTTAATTAGTATTTCAATTAAGCTGTATTAGTGTAGAAGTTACACAACGATGTGAATCGTCAAGCCTGCAATATACTGCAATATATTGTATAAAATGTTACATGCCTTCTTTATTTACTGTAAGCGTACAGTAGAAAATGTGTGTTAATATATAATTAAGATTGATAAAACCATCTAGTTGCAGCTAGACGTCCTCAAAATATTGTATAATTAAAACTATTAAATATGAAAGAATGAATATTTTTAAGAAAATCAAACTAAAAATCAGTAGTTACAGAAGGCTAAAAGCCTATCATAGTAACATCAAACGACTTGCTGAATTAGAATTATTAGACAATCCTAAAAAGCAAAAAGAAGTTGCATTACGTTCACAATGTTTAATTCATGGGCACAAATGGAAAAATGAACCTAATAACAATGAATTAAGCATTCCTATTACTAAAAGAACTTACTGTGAAAGATGTGGTAAGTACTATAGTCAAGAAATTTATAAACAACTTTAAATTCATATCAAATGAAATCTTTAAACTTTGTAATTATTGGAATTCCTGCATCAATCAATCAGGAAAGTATTGTAACAGCAGTAGCTCTCATGGCTAAGAAACTTGGCTTATCAGAAGTACATACAGAAATACTTGAAACAAGTAAGTTTGTAACTAGCTCTTCAAATAAACAAATGATTGAAAACATCTTAAAAGACGTTATTACTGTGTGTACAGCAGCTGGTCTAATGAATATCGCTGCAATTAATGCCAATTTTTGGAAATTAATTGAAGATGGTAAGTTAACTAGACCACAAATTGAAATGATGCTGGATGAAAAAGAAATTACAATTGAGTATCTCAACAAAAAGGGATGCGCTTATATCTTTGATCTTTTAGTACAAGCAATTAGAGTGTTATAATCATGGGAAAGACCTATAAAGAATCTCATTTTCCAGGTTCTAAACAATCAGGAAAAGCAGCTGAATATCAGTCTAAAAAGAGAGTTAGACATTCTAAAATGCAACCGTATAAAAGAGAAAGAGCTATAATGTAATTTTTGTTATAAGTAAAATTATGAGCAGAAAACAAAGAAATTTAGCTAAAAAGATGCATAACAAACTATATCTAAATGAAGCATCATTAAGTGGAAAATCTGTTCTTGAAGTATTTAGAATACATCATAGAACAAGTAAAACTAAAATTAATGACTTAGAAATGTACTATTATCATCTTTATGCAAAGCTAAGAGAAAAAGAGGAAATGAAAAATAAATTCTTAAGAGAAATACTTCCTCAAATAAAAGAAACAAACAAACGTCGAGAAGCTGCATATTTAGCAGCTATTGGCAAGTAAACAGAATTACTAATTAAGTAGTTATGATAGAATCCAATCAACACAGAAGGTTATAACGCCAGACCCCTAAAGGTGATTAATACCTACGGACTATACAACGGTCAACCTTATTTAAGGTCAGGAGAAGGAAAAGGGCTAGCTATCAAATAAGGCGTACGAATAGATAGTATAACTTTCTATTTCTTTATTATTATGTGGACAAAAGAAGAACTAGAAAAGAAAACAAAAGAAGAACTAATAAGTATCATTATTCAAATGCAGATAGATATTCGAGAAGAAAGAGATGAAATCTATCGCAGACATTTATCAGATACTTTATGGGGTTAATTCATTCACTTAAATAAATCAATTATTAACAATTAAAATCAAAAGAATTATGAAGAATTTTATGAATCTTGTAGGAATTATGTTAGGTGCATCGATGTTGTGTGACAAAGTAACTGATGGAGGTTATAACTTTGAAGCTGGAATGAAAGCTCAAGAAGAAAAAGATGGTAAAGTTGAAGCAGCAGCAGTTGCAGAAGCTAAGAAACAGATACAACAAGAACAGTTAGAACGTGATTCTATGGAAGTAAAACGTAGAATCAAAGAATGTGACAAAGCTGTTTCTAAAGCTGAAAGAAACGGACGTTTTGCATCAAAACATAAGAACATTATGAAGGACTTTTCTGAAGAACTGAAGAAAGCTCAAGCTGAATTTGAAGCTACTGGTGATTACAAAGCTTGGGACAAAAAGTACTCAGAACTTACAGATAAGAAAGACGAAGCTATCGCAAAAGCGAAAGAAGAAGTCTTTGGTTCAAGATACGAAAATATCCATCTTTAATCAACATCTGTATTCTAAATGCTTTTATGCTAAAATAGAATAAAAGTCTAACCGCAAACTATATAAGTCGCATTGTCGCATTAAGGAGTTCGGGTAGATCGAACTGAATTGACAGTTCTATTTAATGCTTTTATGCTAATAATAGGAATACATGCCTACTGATCATGTGCTATAGTAGATCATTTCTTCACTCCGTATGCTTTATGCTCCAAGGGTAATGATTCGGGAGAATCCTGAAGAATAGTCTTATAGACGAAAAACAGTAAGTATATCAAAATACATATACATATAGTACTTATATGTCTATATTTCAATCGAGTCTCTAGCTTGCTAGATGAGCACTTGGTATAATATGTATTCTGTCAAAGATCTTTAAATTCTAAAGTAATAGAAGATTTATGCTGTTATATACTAGATTCAATGCTTTATGCTCGTAATCAACAGTGTATACTATTACTTTAGAATTACATTATTAAGTATAGAGAGCTTGATCGTTCTCTATGCTACTATTGACTGTTAGGTCATTATATGCCTGAGCAAGACGAGTCTTCGCCGACTCTACCTCCACTATAAAATAATAATAAGGGGGTATATATGTATTGATTGGCAGAAACAGTAATGAATAGGTCAATAAAGTCAGAAATGACAAATCTTTTGTAACAGACTATACTCGTATCGCAGCGTGATACGATAAGTCAACGGCTAAGCTAATGTCGTAAAAAGCAGGTTACGGATCGTGCAAATGGATAGACACAGGTAGACAATACTGAAGAGTGCGGGTTCGAGTCCCGCTCCGTAAACAAATATTATCAAAATTAAAAACAAAAAGTATGAGTATATTAAATTTATTAAAGGAAAAGACTGCTGATGAAAAACAGAACTTTTTAAATTCTATAAGATCTAAAGCAGCTTCTAAATTAAAAAATACAGATGATAATAAAATATTAGATGTAATAAGTATAGTAGATGCATTTAATTCATCTTTATCTATCAATAGTTTAGTAGAACAATCTTCATGTGTTCCTAAACAAAATATAGTTTTACCTACAGAAATATTAGGTCAAGGTGTAGATCAGATACCTTTACAAAAATATGATATTATTAGAGCAAAAATAGGAGTGTGTGAACATTATGGAGTAATCTATAAAATAGATACTGAGCTAAATATTGCTTGGGTAGTAAGTATAACTAGCGATATTACTTTAGATAATTTAATTCCTATTAAAAAGAGTAGATTATTTAAAACATTCTTTGTAGCTTATTTTCATCCTATATTCTTAAATAAAAACAATTATACTTTTTGTAATGTTTTTGATAATAAAGAAGAATTTGATGAAACTGTAAGAATCATTAAAAAGTATTATAAAACAAATTTTAGAGTATGAAAATAGATTATAACAAAACAGAAATTATACCTTTAGATTATAATAAAAATAATAAAGGTTTATGACTAGCAGTTAAAAAGAATAATAAATATATTCTGAGATTACTAGCTATATTTGAAACAGCTCTCATTGAACAAATCAAAATAAGTAACAGAGATTTGTTTGATTACAATGTATTTTGTAGTTTAAAAGAAGCATTATTAGATTATGATTTTACTTTAACTAAAAAGAATTATAATCAATTAGATGCTTTAGCTTCAATAAATGAAAAGAAACATTATGAGCAATACTTAAAAACATTTTGTAGATGAAAAAGACTTTAAATCAATTAAAGGCAAGTCGAAGGAACTTATCTCTTATGCTTTTAGCAGGCATGATTATTAATCTGAAACACATTAAACATTTTGTTAGAGACACAGAAGTAGTAATAAGAATAGATACTCTATTAACAGCTATAGAAAGACTTCAATCTTCAATTAAAGAAACTACTTATGAATCGTGGTCGGCATAAAAAGAATAAAAAAGAAGACAATATCTATAGTAAAGATACTATTTTATCTTGTATAAGAAATGAATTAGTAGAACTATATAGAATATCTAAACAGCAACAAATAAGAACTTCAGATCCCAGTGCGTACAAAGCAAGAATATATATTACTAGTAATCCAGAAAGAGAAGAATCATATCTATGTATTACTAATTGCTATGTCAATGATGTATGTTACATTAATAGATTAATGGAAAGGATAGAACTTGTTTTAATTAGTGGTACTATTAACAATACAATATATATAATCAGATGTCACTTCGGATATAAAGAAACAAAATTTAAATATAAACGTGAATAAAAAAGGCTTAAGAGGTTTTATTAGGAATAAATTACCTAAGACTTGGGAAATTGTTCTTACAAGAGAACGTAAACTTACTGCGTTCATTGAGTATGTGTATGAAGCAACTCCATCAGTAATGAAGGGAGGTAGAGGTTGGCGACGTGGTGTACATAACATTTCAGTCGGATTCAATAGATGCAAAATCTATGAAATGTTTCAAGCTGAAAAGAGTAAAGAAGGCTTGATATATTGGGTAGGCATCTATAATAAAATTAAAGATCTTGAACATCAAATGAATTAACATGGAAATTGTTCAATATGTTCGCTGGACTGAACTAGGAGAGCGAGAAAGACTACAAGAAGTAATGCAGCAATGCAGTGGAGAGATGGAATTCAGAAAGAAAGTAGCTTCTGAATTCAACATTAGCCCAATGGATGCAGCAGTTGTAGTAAAAAGATTCAAAAACGAATTTATCAAAATACTTAAAACAAAAGGATTATGTTAAAAGCAGGTATGTGGATCGCACAAGGTCCAGAAACTAATGTATTACTCCTTTTAAGCGGAGTAGAACCATTATTAGAAGTAGTAGGTGCAATTGATCTTAATTACTTTAAACAGAATGGTAAAGCTAAAGATCTTACTAAAGACAGTCCTGAAGTAGTAGATATTATGATGTATCCTGAAAAGTATACATTTGCATTACCATCTATTACTGAAGTAGTTGATAATGTAGGTATTGGTGATTTACAGACTCTAGAAGGCTTAGGAGAAGATTCTAGAAAAGATAAAATCATCGAAGAAGGTATTGCTTACTATAAATCAACTTTACCATTATATGGTATAGAACAAGCTAAAGTAAGAACTAGACTGCATTTAAAGAAGAAATACAGCCTAAAAATGTCTCAAGCTAACTATGTATTCACTGTAATTTGTAAAGCACTAAACAGAGAACCATAATGAGCGATTTTAAGAGACTTATTGAAGCACTCAATGCTGAATTAGAGGAACCTTATAGGTTTACTTTAGACAAGATTATATCTTCTGCAAATTTTGATACTAAAGTATTAGGATATGCAGATAGTGTATTAGATGATTGGGCAAATATACCACCTAATTTAAAATCTAAGATAGTTACTAGTAACACTTGCCTAAGTATCAATAAGTGGATAAATAGAAGACTGTGGGTGGATATTCTTAATAATCTGTTAGAAGATAAAATATTAAGTCTTCAGACTAGATTAGTAAGAGTAAGGATTGCTATTAATATGTCATTGAAAATGGCATATCCTCTCAATGAAGAAGAGAAAGAAGAATGGAGAGAACATATCTCAGATGTATTCTATAAAAGATGTCTAGCAGTAAATAATTATTATTGCAAAGAAATTATAAAACTTCCCTTCTGAATTTAAGGATTGTAGTTATTGGGTTAACTACAATCCACTAAAATTTAGCTATATGACACAAGAAATAATAGATCTAGTGGAGCAAGCTAAACAAGGTTCTCAAAAAGCATTTAGTAAGTTATACTATAAGTATAAAACTGATATTTGGTATACTATTATGGGTATAATTAAGAATACAGATGTTGCTGATGATTTAACATCAGTAGTATTTACTAAAGCTTATGAGAAATTATCTATGTATACTCAACATATTTCATTTAATATGTGGTTAAAAACTATTGCTGTTAATGCATCAATAGACTATATACGTAGAAACAAAAAAGAGCAATTAAATAACTATGTTGATGAAGATGAAAATCCAATTCAACTATCTGCTTTAGAAAGAAGTCCTGAAGAAGACTTAATTCTAAAAGAGAAGTTAGATATAGTCTTACAAGCTATACCTACTCTTAAGAAGAAATATAGAGATTTAATTAATGCTCGTATAGATGGTATGTCTTATAAAGAGATAGCCAGTAAGCTTGCAATGAATGAATTAGCTGTAAAAGGTGATTTAAACAAAGCAAGACAAAAACTTAAACAGAAAACAGATTATTAACAAATACTTTCAACAATATGACTAGTTTTTGTTTACTCCTTTTAGGAGCATTAGCATCTTTTATCATTTCTAGAATGTGTAAAAGTGCTAGTTTGTACGTATTCTTAGTATGCGTACTTTTACTAGGCTTTGTTGTAGGTACTGGAGTAAAAAAGGTAGTTGCAAATACCTCAGATACTCCTTCTCAAGAGTTAGTTGTTACTATAGCTCCTAATCCCACATCTCAAGGTTCTACTGCTTTTGTAGGGACAGTAGATAACCAATCTTATGAAATGGGTCAGGAAGACGGAGGTGAGACGTTAGTAACAACTGATAGAGAAGATATACCTACCATGCCTAACAATGCAGAGATAGAAGATGACAGTTGACTGCACTTAATTTCATAATTTAAGTGTATTAATTGTTAAGTTATTAATTTATTTAAAACACAATCAATATGGCAAAAAGAAATAAAGGTGGAAAGACTCCAAGTGCAAAAGCAGCAAGAAATTTAGAAGCTTTGAAAAAAGCTAAAGAAGCAGTAGAAGCTTCAGCTAAAGTAGAAACAACAAAAGTAGAAGATTCTAAACCAGAAGAAAAGAAGCCTGAAGAGAAACCAGCTGAACGAAAGAAAGGTGGTGTCTATCAGACTCCAATGGGTAAATCAGCATATGAAACTCATATGTTGTGCACAAAATCACCGTATATGAGTCTACTTTCTCTTAAGATTGAGAAAGACAGTAAAGGCATTGAAAATATCAAAGCCGAGTGGAAGAACAATGAAACTAGTGAAACTACTAGTGTTCTCTTCCCAGTATCTAATGTAAAGGAGGGAGACGGAATTGACGTCAAACG
>ULIZ01075131.1_pt1 | contig 16630 bp, 9 predicted proteins | sample 1950601 | NCBI WGS metagenome assembly ULIZ01 (sample SAMEA4835456, study PRJEB28245) | human gut metagenome | biome: gut microbiome; material: fecal sample | place: Denmark | collected 2008 | reverse complement strand
GCTCTTCCGAGGAGGGAGTGACGGCCTTGCGCGTAATGATTTCGAACGGCGTTTCGGGCTTGCCGAAGAAATCCTTTTCGATGCGCCCCTCGAAATTACCGCTGCGCAGGAAGTTCTTCACCAGCCGGTCTTCGAGCGAGTGGTAGGAGATCACTACCAGCCGTCCGCCGGGGCGCAGCACCTTGAGGCTCTGTTCCAGCGCCATTTTGAGCGCTTCCATTTCTCCGTTTACTTCGATGCGCAGGGCCTGGAACAGCTTGGTCAGGAATTTCGATTCGTCCTTTTTCGGGGTACAGGGCGCTACGGCCGCAACCAGGTCTGCGGTGGTCAGGATCGGCTGCGCGGTCCGTGCGCGGACGATGCAGGCGGCGACTTTCCAGGGGGTGTCGATTTCGCCCCAATCGCCCAGGATGCGGGTCAGGGCATCGGCGTCGAGCGTGTTCACCAGGTCGGCCGCCGTGCCTCCTCCGCGCTGGTTCATCCGCATGTCGAGCGGTGCCGAACCCCGGAACGAGAATCCCCGTTCGACGGCATCGAAATGGTGGGACGACACGCCCAGGTCGGCCAGGATACCATCGACCCGGGTTACTCCGCGCAGCCGCAGGGCGCCCCGCATGAAGCGGAAGTTGCTTTCGACGTAATGGAAGCGGCTGTCTTCCGGACAGTTGTCCCGGGTATCCCGATCCTGATCGAAGGCGTAAAGACGTCCCCGGTCGCCCAGTGCCGACAGGATGCGGCGCGAATGTCCGCCACCGCCGAAGGTGAGATCGACATAGGTTCCTGCAGGATCGATGTCGAGCAGTCGGACGGACTCTTCGAGCAGGACGGGCGTATGATAGACGGAGGTCATTTGGTTTCGATATATATTTAGGGTGTAAAGTTAGGCAATTTGCAGGGAAAAATCGTTATCTTTACCGAAGAAAAAACGGTTGAGAACGGTCGTACTCTGGAAGGCCGGGGTGTCCCGCTTCCGGGATCTCCCTGTACCGATGCGGAGTTTCGATTGGAAATCCGAGCGTAGGTGCGATAGGTGCAAATCGGGCGTCGTACGACTTTCGACCGATAATTAAAAGGGTTACGTTATGCCGAAAATAGATGTCGATGCCGTGCTTGCGGCAAAGGCTCCCCGGATCGCCCGATGGGTGCCGGGATTCGTTATCCGCTGGCTCAAGCGCACGATCCATCAGGACGAAATCAACTATATTCTGGATGAGTATTCCGCGCTTCCTCCTCAGCAGTTTATCCAGGCTTGTTTTAAGTTCTGGGGAGTGACCTATTCGGTCGAAGGGCTCGAAAAGCTCGACCCGAAGGGACGGTATCTCTTTGCCTCGAACCATCCTTTCGGGGGAATGGATGGTATGATGCTGGCCGACGAGCTGGTCGGATATTTCGGCGATGCGCGGGTGATCGTGAACGATTTGCTGATGCACGTCGAGCCGCTGCGACCGCTCTGGATCCCGGTGAACAAGCACGGTTCGCAATGCGGGGAATACCTGCGCAGGTTCGACGAAGCTTTTGCAAGCGATTGTCCGATTCTGACCTTCCCGGCCGGGCTTTGTTCGCGCCGTCGGCAGGGGGTGGTGTCCGATTTGCCGTGGCGTTCGAATTTCGTCAAGCGGGCGGCGGCGTCCGGGCGCCGGATCGTGCCGGTTTTCGTCGAGGGCGAACTATCCGATTTCTTTTACCGCCTTTCCAATTTTCGGAGGAAGATAGGTATCCGGTTCAATATCGAGATGCTCTATCTGCCCGACGAGATGTTTTCGCAGAAGGGAAAACATTTCCGGATACTGGTCGGGGAGCCTGTTTCGACGGACGAGCTGGTCGAATGCGGATCGTGGCAGCAGCGGGCGGATTACGTACGCGAAAAGGCGTATTCTTTGGAAAAAAAGTTGCGTGCCGAAGCAAAACACGGATAAATTGTTTAGTTTTGCTCTAAATTTAACAGCATGGAACCCATCATAGAGCCTGTAAGCCGAAGTCTGTTGCTCGCGGAATTGACCCCTGAATGCAAGGTCCGAAATACGAACAAGGCTTCGAATGAAATCTATATTTTCGATGCCGCCGAATGCCCGTCCCTGCTGCGGGAGATCGGACGCCTGCGGGAGGTCGCCTTCCGGTCGGCGGGGGGCGGAACGGGGCTCGCCGTGGATATAGACGAGGAGGATCTCGCCGGCGACGGTTATTACCAGTTGATCGTCTGGGACCCTGCGGAGCAGGAGATCGTGGGCGGTTATCGCTTTATCGTCTGCACGTCGGAAAATCCCCGGCATCTTTCCACTGAACATTATTTCACCTTCAGCGACAAATTCCGCAAGGAATACCTGCCCTATACCATCGAACTGGGGCGTTCGTTCGTACAGCCTTCCTATCAGTCGCGCGGCAATTCGAAGAGTATCTATGCGCTGGACAACCTCTGGGACGGTTTGGGGGCGCTTGTGGTGCTGAATCCCAAGGTGAAATACCTTTTCGGCAAGGTGACGATGTACGCTTCGTACAAGGCTATGGCACGCAATGCCCTGATCTGGTTCCTGCGCCGTTATTTTCCCGATCCCGATCATCTGGTGGCGGGTAAAAATCCCGTGCAGCTCGATTTGGACGATCCCTATTACGAGCATTTTTTCACGGGCAAGACCTATGAGGAGAATTACCGTATCCTGATCCAGCGCATCCGCGAGTTCAACGAGAACATTCCTCCGCTGATCAATGCCTATATGAATCTCTCGCCTACGATGCGGGTGTTCGATACGGTAATCAACACCGATTTCGGCGGTGTGGAGGAGACGGGTATTCTGCTGACCATTCCGGACATTTATCCCGAGAAAAAACAGCGTTATATGCGTTGGCAGGGGTGGCGTGAAAACCTCAAGCAGCGCCGGGAACATTTCCGCCTCCGCCTGCAGGAGCATCTCTCGCGTATCGGGAAAAGATGGGAAGTGTAGTCGAGCCGGATTTTCCCGGGTCGGATGTCTTATTTTGATAAAATTACGCCTTTTCGGTGTAATTTTTTTGTTTATGGATGCGGAATTTCTCGAAAAATTGTAATTTTATAGAGAAAAGAGAAGTTTGTATGCGTACAAGATTGGTAGTGTCTTTTTTTATCTGTTTTTTGCTGCAGGCATGCTCCGGAGCTTCGACGACGAAGACGAATGGAGTGTCGAACACATCGGGAAACGATCAGGCCGGATGTATCGCCTTGGATACGATCGGCATCGATGGTGCGGTCGAGAAGTTCGTATGGAACGAAGAGGATGGAATCGGCTTCTTAATTCAGGATAATAGCTATTTGGACTTTATTAAATCGTCTTTCACATCGAGGCCGGTGTTTGCTATGCAGGCTGCTGACGGTCGAATAACCTATTCGACGGAGGATTTGATGAAAGAGATGTGGCCGAAAGAGCGGATCGAGGATCCTGTTTCGGTCGTAGCTTGGCGACCGTATGGATTTGCGTTACAAGAGGACGGGAGTTTTTTTCTTCCGGTCGGTGTGGCGCAGTATGATGAGAAGGGGTGCCGGAGCGTGCCTATGCTCGGCCGGTACCGGGGAAATCTGGCTGAAATGACACTCGATTTCGAAAATATGTTCTCCGCTGTGGAGTTGCGATTGAGGAAAGACAGCTTCGCTCTCGAACCGATTAAGGTGAAACAAGTTATTTTGCAGGGAAACGACGGTGAAATTCTGGCAGGATCGATCAAGGTGGTAGCCAGTAGGCAGGAGCTGCCCGACAGTGTGTGCGAAGAGAGGAAAGTCAGTCCTTGCGTCGTATTGGATTGCGGATCGGGGGTGGAGCTGACGGAAGAATCGACCTCTTTTTATCTGCCTGTACTGCCTGTGGAGTTTCGCCGAGGGTATTCGTTAACGGTCGTGACGGATCGTGACAGCGGGAATATGTTCAGGATTCAATGCGGTGGCAAATTCCCCGTAAGATTGAAAAAAGGTCGGATATACCGTGCGGCGGATACGATTGTTCGCCCGGCGTATCTGCAATACATGATTCCCGATCCCAATTTCCGGGCTTATCTTTTGGAACAGGGGTATATCGAAGAGATCGGCGAAAACGGGAGCCGGGTCGTAGTAACACCTGCCGGTCGGGCTGCGACGAAGATAGATTGTTCGAGGCGGGGTATCGCTTCCTTAGCAGGAATCGAGTATTTCCCGCTGTTGGAGGAGTTGAATTGCTGTATGAATATGATATCGACGTTGGATTTGACGCAGAATCCTCGTTTGGTAAAGTTGGATTGTTCGGGAAATTGTCTTAAATCCTTGGATGTAAGCCATAATTCGGTGCTAATGGAGTTACGGTGCATGTTGAATGAGCTGGTGGCATTGGAAACGGATCGGAATCCGAAGCTGACTGTTTTGCATTGTGCATTTAATCGCTCGTTGAAAGCGTTGGATGTGACTGGTAATCCCCTGTTGAAAGAGTTGGTGTGCACGGAAAACAGTCTGTCGAGTTTGGATGTGTCGCATAATTTGGAACTGAAAAAACTTATGTGCGGAAATGGTTTTGTCAAAAAGAACCGTTTGGAAACCCTGGATGTTAGTAAAAATACCAAACTCGACACGTTGGAATGCTCGGGCTGTTGGCTGAAAACCTTGGATGTCAGTCGGAACCGGGATTTGATATATTTGAATTGCAGTAGAAATGAATTGGAGCGTCTGAATCTCGGCGCTGTTCCGAATTTGAAGGAATTGGATTGTCCCATGAATAAATTGAGCCGACTGGACGTATCTCGTTGCAAGGCTCTGACATGGATTTCGTGCGACAGGAACTCGCTCTCCTCGTTAGATGTATCCCACAACCGGTCGTTAAATTGGCTGTCGTGTGGTGAAAATTTGCTTACTACGTTGGATGTGTCGCATAATTCGGTGTTGGAAACGTTGTGGTGTAATGACAACCAATTGACTACGTTGGATCTTTCGGGAAATCCGATTTTGAGAAAGCTGTATTGTTGCAATAACCGGTTGTCCTCTTTGGACTTGAGTAAAAATAAATTCTTGGAACCGAGGAATGTGTCCGATCACGGGAACTGTTTCCCGGAGGAAGAGGGTTCGATTGTGGTTAATTCCTGCTGTTTCTGAAAAATGAAAAAGGGGCTGTCTAACAGTTTTAGACAGCCCCTTTCGTTGCTTTTTGGTTTTACCGCGACGCGGCGATATTCGAGCTGTGCATGCCCCGGGAATCGCGGGCCCAGTCGTCCCTGGCGCGGAGTACCTGTTCGATGATGTCGCGCACGCAGCCGTGCCCGCCCGCGAACTCCGAAACGTAGCGCGAGGCTTCGATCACCTCGGATGCCGCATCCGAGGGACAGACGGGGATTCCGACTGCCTTCATACACTCCAGGTCCGGGATGTCGTCGCCCATGTAGATGACGTTCGCCGGATCGAGTCCGTGGCGTGCGAAGAAATCCTGCATGGCCGATATTTTGTCCATGCAGTCCAGGTAAACATCTGTGATTCCCAGCATTTTGAGCCGGTGGTCGAGCGTTGCGCCCCGTCCGCCCGTGATGATGCACACTTTGTAGCCCATACGGAGCGCATAGGCGATGGCATAGCCGTCCTTGGCATAGTATTTTCGGATGAAATCCCCATCGACCAGGGGCATGATTCCCCCGTCGGTCATTACGCCGTCCACGTCGAAAATGAACGCTTCGGTCTTTACGATGTCTTCTTTGAAGTTTCCCATATATCTTGACTTAATGATTCATAAATTCGTAACAGTCGCGGATCGTGAGCGAGTGCGGCTTCGTGCCGCCGCAACGTCGGCAGGTCGCCGCGTACGGCAGGCCCGGTCTGCACCCGATGCGGATCGCCCGAATCGACGGCTTTGGCTGCGGTTTCGGCGATCAGGGGTTTCAGTACGTCGAAGGGCAGTTCGGTCCCGTGCAAAATCTCGCCTCCCAATGCGTAGAGGTGATTGACGAAATTGCAGGCGAAAACCGCGGCCAGGTGAAGGCGTACGCGACGGTCGGAGTCGGCACGATATACCGTGCGGCTCAGATTGCGGGCGAACGCTTCGAGCTCCGAGGTGAAGGAGTCGTCGTTTCCTTCGACGAAAAGAGGTATTTTGGCAAAATCCACGCTGCGGCCTTGGGTAAAGGTTTGCAGGGGATAGAGAACGCCCCGACGGTCGAAGCGTGCGGGAAGAGCCTCTATTCCGATGCCTCCGGCCGTATGTACCACAGCGGCTTCGGCGGGTATGGGCAGGCTTTCGGCCAGCGTGGTGATCGCCGCATCGCTGACGGCCAGGATGTAGAGGTCTGCGGCGGCCAGCTCGCGCGGATCGGAGCTCCACGCGGTGCCGTTTTCGAGGGCGAGTGCTGTACCTCGTTTCGCGTTGCGGGCGAAGATCTGGAGCAATGTTGCTCCTTCCGTGCGGCTTATCGCGCGGGCGAGCGCTTCGGCCAGGTTGCCGCTGCCTATGAGGACGATATTTTTCATCTTTCCGAGTGTTTCGATTCGGGCTGCGGCCCGGAAGCCGGTTTGCGGGCGGCGTTCACTGCGTCGTCCAGGTCGATGAGCCGAAGCCGGTCGCCCGCTGTACGGCAGGCCGTCTGAAGCTCGTCGAGCGCGCGGTCTATTCGGCGCGTTTCTTCGGTCGCGGCGAAGTAGAGGCGTGTCGAACTGTAATTGTCGATGGTTCTGAAAATGTTGTAGAGCGTCATTTCGTGGATGTCCCGTCCGGGGGCGAAAGCCACTTCGCGGTCGTCGTCCGGATTCCGGATTTCGATCAGCAGGCCCGTGCGCACGAGCTGGTGCAGGACATCGTTCACGATGCGGGTGGGCAGCGAGAGTCGGCGGCGGAGTTCATCGACCGGGAGCGCCCCTTCGTTTTCCCGAAAGCGGTGTACGACCTGGAGCATGACGGCCAGGATGATCCGGCGTCGTCGGTCGTTGCTGATGCCGAGCGATTCGCGCTCTTCGGCGAAACGGTCGATATTCTGGTAGGCGAACGAGAGTTCGCCGCCGAAGAGCAGGATTTCCCACGAGATTTGCAGCCATAACAGGAAGAGCGGCAGGGCTGCGAAACTGCCGTAAATCGCGTTGTAGGAGGTCATCCACCCTTGCAGATAGAGGTAGCCCCACTGAAAGAGCATGAAGACCGTTCCGGCGACGATACCCGCCATGAAAGCGCTGTGCCACAAGACTTTCGTATTGGGTACGACGGCATAGATCAGGGTGAAGCTGCCCCAGATGATGACCAGGGCCGAGAGTTTCGAAAGAAGGATGCCGAGGAACGTATTCCCCGCGTCGAAGAACCGGAGCAGATAACCTCCCATCGTGCTGGCCACGAGCCAGAGGATCGGGGCGACCATCGCGATGACGATGTAGTTGAGGTATTGGCGGGCGATATTGCGCGAGGACTGAACCTCCCAGATGTTGTTGAAAGCGCTCTCCACCGACCCGAAGACCCGGATGACGGCCCAGAAAAGGGTTACGACGCTGACCAGGGCGATAAGCCCGCCCTGCGTATTGGCGAGGGCTTTGCGGGCGAATTCCACCATGTAGTCCAATACTTCGACGTTTTGCGGGAAAAGGGCGTAGAGATCGTCGATCAGGCCGTCCAAAAGCCCGAATCCCTTGACTACGGCGAATACCAGCGCCAGGATCGGGACGATCGAGATGAGCGTATAGAACGTCAGGGCGGCGCTGCGCACGATCGTATCGTGGGCGATCAGGCCGCGTGCCGTGTAGAACAGCAGCTTGTACTGTCTGACGGCCCACCGGACGCGGGGATTGCGGTAGGAGTTTGCGTTGCGCCGCAGGATCGTGTCCGTGAAGTAGGTGAAGACGTTCTTGACTTTCATTTCGGGACGTTTCTCAAAGGTAGCTATTTTAGACGGATTGTCCAATAATCCTGCCCGAGTTTCGTGAAGGCGATCCGTCGCTCGCCGCCTTCGCGTATGCCGAGCCGTGCGGCGATTTCAGCCGCCGTGAGCGGGAAATCCTGTTTCAGAATCGTCAGCCGGCTGCCGGAAAGCTCCCGTTTCAGTTGCTTGGGGTTGTAGGGCTCGATCCGTTCGATCTCCAGCCAGCGGCCCAATGTGTCTTCGGACTTTTCCGCTGCGAATCCGTAACCGTTCGGGCTCCAGATGTCGGCGCGGCCTTGCAGGTAGGTCGGCGTCAGCCGGGCTTTTTGAAGCGCTACGTCGGGGATCAGCAGCCAGCGGTAAGCGGCCGGATCGAAGGGCTTGTCGCAGGGAGTTGCACGGGCTTCGGCCGGCGTGCAGGAAAATTCTCCCAGTTCGAGCGCAACGGCCGTCAGCAGGGGGCCGGTTCCGTCGGCATAGACGACGACTTCCTTGCATTCGTCGTGCAGGGACACCACTTCCGTGCGGCAGGGACCGAAGAGCCGGAATGTTTCGCCGACGTCGAACAGCGGGGAGTTCTTGACGCAGAGGTTCGGGGCGATGCGACGGAGTTCCGGCAGCAGCTTCGGTATGTCGGGCGAACAATCCTCCAGCCGCACCAGCTTGCGCCCTCCGGCGCTGCGACGGTCGGGGTCGGCGTAGATCCAGTCGAAGTGGTCCAGGGTCGAGGCGAGGAACGCCTCGGCGGAGGAGTTGATAACCCGTATGTTCGTTGCGCCCAGCCGCCGGAAATTCTCTTCGGCGACGGCCGCCAGCGTCGCATCCCGTTCGAGGGTGATGACTTCGCGGAAGCGTTTTGAGAGGTAGAGGGCATCGACGCCCAGTCCGCAGGTAAGGTCGAGCACCGTGTTTCCGCTGCAACTTTTGCGGGCCGCGCATGCCTCGCTCGAGGCCTGTTCGAAAGCCAGCGGCGGGAGGATGCAGCGGGCTTCATAGTAGGAGGGGAGTTTCGTCCGTGCCCGCGCAAGGTATTTGACCTGCGTGGCGACGAGTGCCGCATGCGGAATACGCTTGTCGAGGGCGATCGCCGCAGGGTCGCGGCCGATTTGTTCCTCGACGGTATGCCGCACTTCGGGAGTCAGCAGCAGTCGGTATTGTTCCGGAGTCATCATTCCGGGAGCGAAGATACCGATTTTTTCCGTTCGGCGCTCCATAGGAGTAGGGTTGCGAAGATGAAAAGTCCGTAAACACTCCAGCATTGGGTCGTCGTGAGCCGGATGTCGAGGGCGGCTGCCGGAAGTGCCGCTGCAGCTCGGATCAGTTCGTTCTGTGCCCGGGCTGCGAATCCTGCGACGTCCGAGAAGAGCGGTGCGAGCACTGTTCCCGGGATCACGAGCCAGAGCGTGCAGCTCCCGACCACGACGTAGGAGAGCAGGATGACGACGGGGTTGAGTGCCAGCCCGACGACCGAGATCTGGCCGAAGGTATGGGAGATAAGAGGTGCAGTCGCAGCGGACGCTGAAAATCCGATGGCGAGGGTTGCGGTCAGCATATCGATGCTTTTGCGGCGTGTTCGCAGGAGGCGGCAGAGGGGGAGTCCCCAGGCGATGATGCCGGCGACGGCGATGAACGAGAGTTGGAAGCTGATGTCGAACAGGTAATCGGGATGGAAGAGCAGCATGACGAAGGCTACGCCGGCGAGTGTGTTCATCCCGACGTATTCCGACGACGAGGCCAGGGCGAATTGCAGGACGGAGAACATCAGCGCGGCCCGGACGACGCTGGGCGGGAATCCCGTCGTGGCGGCATAGAGCCAGATGAGCAGGATGACCGCGATATTGCGCAGGATGTGTCCGTGCCGGAAGAGCGGCAGCCACCAGAGCAGCAGGTTGGCGAGCAGAAAGACGATGCCCACGTGCAATCCCGAAACGGCGAGCAGGTGCGAGGTCCCGCTGCGCGAGTAGGCCGCACGGAGTGCAGGGGAGAGCGAGCGTCGATCCCCGGCCGTCATAGCGTTGCAGAGGGCCTGTTCGTCGGGCGCCAGGGACAGACGGTCGAGCCGTGCGACGGCCCGTTCGTGCAGGAACAGGGAGAGATGCTTCGGGGGAAGCTCCCGGTGCAGGGTGTCGCGCAGCAGCAGGCTTGAGCCGTTCAGGTAGAGGGTGCCGACGTATCCCCGGCGGGTCATCAGCCGTCCGTAGCCGCCGTGACGGGCGGTGAAAGGGTAGATTTTGCCGCGTACGACGGCTCGGTCGCCGGGATTCAGCACGGTCGAAGAGTCGCATCGCACCACGAGGTTTCCGGCGGCGGGGAGCCATTCTCCGGTTTCGGAGTTCCGCAGGGCGCGGAGCGATGCGCCGGAGGCCGTTTTGCCTTCCCGTTCGGAGAGGCGTTCCCGGACGACGATTTCGTATTCGCCCGGAGTGCCGGTCGGCGGAGCGGGAGTGTGTCCCAGTTCGGTGACGGTCATGCCGAAAAGCAGAATGGCTCCCAGGGTGGCGAGGTTTGCGCCCCGGTCGTCGGCGAGCAGTGCCAGGATACCGCAGACGAGGAATCCGCCTACTAACAACCACAGCGGCAGTACGTAGTGGTCGGCCAGCAGGATGCCGGCCGTGAGCGGCGGCAATGCGCGGAGCATGGGCATGCGCCGGAGTTTCGACCGGAGGTTTTCGGACTTGAGTCGTAGCATAACGGAGCCGGATCGCGGGAAATGGACGGAGAACCGGGCTTTGACTTTGTGTTTTTTTCGTTTTCTGCGTTCGGCGGGACCTCGTGGACAATCACGGGCCTCGTCGATCGGATATTTGCGGTTTGCCTCCTTCGGATGCGGCGGAATATTCCCGCCTCTTCGTTGCATCCGCTTCGAGTGTCGGTTTTCGGATTCGGCGGTTTTCCGATTCGTAAAGATAACTGTTTTTTCGGAAGAATGAGCCGTTCGGATGTATGGATAATACAAAACGACACGCATCGAATGGAATGATGCGTGTCGTTTTGTCGTATCGGAGGTTTTTTCGCCCGTTTAGAACGATGCGAATGTACTCCAGTTCGAATTTTGCTCCGCTGCGGCCTGGATGTCGGCAGGCAGGTTGGCAGGTTGGCGAAGAAATTATATCCGGTCAGCGCTTCTATTTCGGCGACCGATTTGGTGTAGCTCTGGTAGCTTTCGCCCGAATAGACGCGGTGAGGCAGCCATACACCGACCGTCGATGCCGAAGAGATCTTGCCCGAAGCCTCTCTTTTGACTTTGAGCAGTACCTTGTAATAGTAGTTCGGTACGGGACAGTTCTTGGTATCCTTGGCCGGTTTGATATATGTGATCGTTTCATTCCCGGTTACAGTCCGTAGGATGGCGCCCGTAACCACGTAAACCGTATCGGTCTGTTGTTGTGCGAGCGTCCGCACGTCACCTTCGAGCGTACTCCAGATGCCGGAGTTGAACCCGTTCTGAATCTGCGGCGTGGAATTCGTAGCGTAGAACGTCTGCGCACACATGGTGCCATAGGGATCCTTGTTGCGGTCGGCGTTCGGGATCTGGTGGCCGCGAGCGTAGATGTTCGAGGTGGAACCTACGTTCACTCCGTACGATCCGGCCCAGACATTGATTTGTTGCGAGGTCGGAATCCCGGGTGTCGCAGCCCACGGATCGTTCGGACGTCCCGATCCCAGGTCACCGGCCGCCAACGGGTAAGCTACCCAGTAGGCCGTGTAGGTCGAGGTGTCGTAATACATCGTGTAGTTGCGTGCCGTGTCGTAAAAGGTCCGCAGCAGCATATTGCTGCCTGCGTTGTCCTTGGCCGGAAGCTCGTACCAGGCGGCATGATCCGTCCGTGCTCCTTCGGTGGTAAAGGTTGTCGAAGAACTCTGCGGCGTGGAGCCGTTGGTCGCCGTTACGACGCCGTAAACCGTGTACGTCGTTGCGGGCAGAAGATCGGAGAGGTTGGCGGTCGCTTCGTTTCCGGAAACGAAGGCAACGACACTTCCCGTGTCGCTGCCGTTCGTTGCGGAATAGAAGAACTGCACCTCGGTTGCGTAAGCGGCGTCGGTCAGACTACTGGAAACCTTCGCTGTGCTCGAAGTTATGTCGCTTACGCTCGGTGTGGCAATTCCCGGGGTAGGGTCTGGAGTCGGAACTCCGCCTCCTGTTCACTCAGGCTGCCAAGAGAAATCACCGATAGTAGTACGGTTTTCCGTGTTTTGCTCGATCTTGATCGTTGCGTCCTGCCCGTTGCATACTATATCCGAGAGCTCGAAAACTTTTTTTGAATTTTTGGTTATACTTAATGTTCCTACGCTTTCTCCTCCGGCTGTTACGGTCAAGGTTGCACTGCCTTTCGAACTTGTCAAGGCGTTGAACTTGAGTGCTGTGATTCCGCCAGGGATTGTTACGCTCAATGAACCGTTCTTACCTATCGTGAGGTAAGTTTCGCTGGAAACTGTGATCCCTGCCGTGCGTAATGTAGTACGGTCGGTTTTGGATTGGTTCGGATTACCACATTTTACGTAGGTCCATACCGGAGTCCCGGTTGTTACACCGTTGAAAGTTTCATTAGAGTTGTAGGCTGATCCTGCATCGGGTTTATAGTTTTCGAAAGTTTCCGAAACCCATGCCTTTGCGCCGGCAGCAGCCTGCTCAACAGTCAGCGTCGCTTGGGCTGTACCCAGTGAAGTAGTGGCGGTAAGAACGATGCGTGCTGTACGAGGTGTTGCGACCGTATTTTCTGTGGCTGCGACTTCGAGGCGATTTTCGCTGCCGTTGTAATCACCTGTGGTGATCCAGTCCGGCTGTTCGGTTCCTTCAGTGCCGTCGTAAATAGCGACGGAAACGTCTTGCGTTTCGGCGTTCTTCAACGTAACGGGGATATAGTGAGTTTTCGTATCGTTATAAGACAGTGTCAGGGTCGTCTGATCCAACGTGATTTCAGGCAACTTGACGTATTCGGCAGGGATTAGGGTCAGATCTTTTGTCTGACTGCCGGTATAGAATCCAAAACCGAGAGCTGCTTGATCGTTTTTCGCCAAAATACGGGAAGGGGTCGCTGCCGATGCGATTTGGTAAGTACCTTCGGACTTGTTCTTGGTAATTACCAGTTCATAAGGAGTCGTAGAGGTCGTAGCGCTGTTGTCGCTCTCCCAGGAGAGATAGTTCTCGCCTTGACTGATCGTGTAGTTGTCACCCGATTTGGTAATTGTCCAAATGAGGGTTTCATCACCCGTTTTGTAGGGATTTGACGGTGTAATCACTACGGGGGCCAAACGAGAACCGTCAGCCAGAGAACTCATTGCATAGGTTATTTCGGATTGGGTCGCCGTGATGACGTAGTCGCCGCTCAATGTTTCGGTTGTCTCTTCCGCAGCGTCGGTCATATCGACCGCGAAAGTCGAACTGTCGCCTGCTGCGAAAGCCAGGGCCCGCCCCTCCTGAACGGTTATCGTCTTGGTGAAGATCTTCGTTGCGGTAGTCACGGTAACGGTGAATGTTTCACCGGTTGCCACTTCGAACGGGAAGCAGGTGAAATAAGCCGTCATGCCCGCTTCGCTATTGGCCGTGATGTTCATCTCCGAAGAGTAGTTCAACGTCACGTTATCGGCGAAATTGTTAATATAGCCATACTCCTTGATGGTACCTGCCGTCATATCGACATAGCTGCGGCCCGTGACTTTTTTGTCGGGAGCCGTAAATTTGACGCCGAGGACACTTTCCGCAGATGCGAGGTTCTTGACCGTCATCTTACCGATGGCGACGGCACGGCCGAAACTCATTTGCAGTTCGGTCGGCTGACTCTCCACAGAGATCGATTTGGCGATCAGCAGGTCCGCGTTCGAATCGAAACTCGTAGCGGTCGGCTGCTGGACTGTGGGAGTGATGACCTTCATGTTGGTGATGTCCGTATTGCTGGTGGTAACCCATGCCGAAGCGGGGTAAACCGCGTTGTAAACGAGCGGGGTGTTCTCGTTTGCGGGGAACGTTACGGCGAATTTTGCAATGTCGCCGCTTATCACGCCCTCTTGCGAGGTAGCAAATACGGTAGTGGAAGCTGCCGTTTCGAGTACTTGCAGGAATTCACCGGTCGCATTCCACGAAACTTTCCCCGTCAGGGGATCATACGTTGTACGGGAACCGGATGCCGATTCGAGTTCTGACGATGCGGAGACCGTCATGGTTACTTTGCGCCCGTTCGACGGGTCGGAAACCGTGTCGTCTTTGGAGCAGGCTGTGAACAGAGATGCACACACCGCAACAGCCAAGATGGATTTGAAAAAAGTTTTCATAGTCGTAGGATGTGTTTGTTAGTATTCTCCGTAATCGGTGTCATTAACGCTGCCGCCTGCTTCGCCGGCTCCGCCATAGTCCAGGACAGTGCTGTTGGCAAAACCTTTCTCGATCGAGATGCTGAGGATCTCAACCGAAGGAGCGGAGTACGAAGTTCCCCCCCCCTTAACCGTAGATTCGTAGTGTTTTTTCATAATCATAGAGGTATTATGTTTGAGAGTTTTTACATCGTGTCCTGGTTATGGGCTACCACAAATATAGACAATATTCAATTAAGGAACAAGAAAGAATCCAAAATTCATCGAATCTTCATATTTCGATGCGGATTATGCGTGAAAGCGTCCGAAATTTAGTATAAATTGTCGAACATGCTCTGGCTTTTGTCGTATTTCAGGTCGGCGAGGGAAGCCGCTTTGACGCCGATGTTGAAACTCCAGCTCTGATAGTGGCCGAAGGGGACCCACGCGAACGACATTTGCCAGCAATGCAGGTCGCGCGAAATGGTGATGGAGGCCGGAGTCAGCTCCTTGGCCTGGAAGTCGTAACCGCCTTGGAATGTTATGCCCATCTTGGGTAGGATCGTAACGCTGCCGTTGATGCCGAGCGTTTGGGTGATGTTTTTCTGGTAGCCCGTCGTGCCGTTGTTGGTCGGTGATGCGGAGTAGCTGACCGTATAGTTGAATCCCAGGTTCCAGGGTAGCGAGAAGTCGTAGTAGGCCTGGGTCATGTATTGCCGTCGCAGGGCCGGGTTCATTTGCCCGTAAGGGTCGTAGAAAGGATTGGCGTAGGCCGGATCGACCGGGGCGCTGTTGATGTCGTTGATCGCCGGGGTGGAGTTGTCCTGGCGGGATTGGAACGTATAGCCGAACGAAGTGCTGGCCGATACCACACGGCCCGGGAAAAAGAGTTTGTTGATACGCTGGCCCTGCGGGGTGACCCGGTAAGGGTCGAGCGTAGCGTTGATATTGATGCCGAAATTTTGGAAAACGGTCGTGCGCAGCGAAATGGGGATGTTCGAAAGTCCCATGGAGTCGGCCAGGAAGTTATAGGATACCTGTCCGATGCGGAGTTCGTCGATCAGTTTGATCTTCTTCATACCCGAGGTATCGCGTTTGCTGAGCACCTTCATTTCGAGCGTCTGCGAGAGCGAGGCGTTGATGGCCATGGACTGACCGGAGCTGGGCACGCCGAAGATGCTCCCTTCGAAAGGCGAGTAGGTCTTGAAATTACCCAGCGTATCGCTCTGCACGGTCTTTACGTAGCCGTATTTCTGCTTGGAGAAGTCGGGGGCGTAGGAGAAGCTCACCGTCGGGGTGATCGTGTGGCGGATCGCCTGTACCTTGCGCGTTTTCTTCTTGGCCTCGTAGCGGCCATAGATGATCGTCGAGGCCTGCAGGCTGAAGTTGTAGTTGTACAGACGGTAGAATCCGTACTCCGGGTCGAGTTTGTCGATGCGGTTCAGCACCGGGTTCCAAACCTGCTCCTGTTTTTTGAAATACCACTTTTCGGTGTAGTTGATCGTAGGTCCGAAGTTGATGTAGTTGAAGATGTTGTACGTCGCCGAGATAGGAATGCTATGCTCGAAGCCGTACTGCATGTTCTGGAGTGTTTCCTTGGTGAAGATTTCGGACTCTTTGGCGTTGGCCTTGTTGTTGAACTTGCCGGTGTAGCGGAGCGAAATCTTTTCGTACCACCGCTGCTTGCCCATCGCCTCCTTGCGTTTGAAGGGGTAGAAGGTCGAAACGTTGAAGACGACGTTCGGCAGGGCGATCGAGAGCGTTCCGCTCTGCGAGTTCTGCGAAACGGACATGTTGGCCGAAAGGGAGAACGGTGTGCCGAGCCAGCTTTTCGAATAGGAGATCGTCGAACTTGTCTGCGTCTGGAGCGCTTCGTTCAGGCTGGTAGCCGAATAGCGGTTGTAGCCGCTGGTACGGAAATCGACCGAAGCGGAGAAGGTCGATCCCGGATTGGCTTTGGGGTCTTGCGTATGCTGCCAGTAGAGCTGGAAGTTGTTCTGCTGGAGGAAGTCGGGTTCGCCCTTGTCGCCGACACGGACGTTCGAGTAGTTGAAATTCAGGGTGCCGTTGTACTTGTAACGCTTCATATAGCGCGACATCGCGGATGCCTCCCACGATCCGAGAGTGTAGATACCGCCCCGGATGGCCAGGTCCATGTGCTCTCCGAGCGTGAAGTAGTAGCCCAGGTCACGAATGTAGAATCCCTTGGTCGATTCCTCGCCGAAAGTCGGCATCAGCAGACCCGACTTGGGGCCGGAACTGAGCGGGAAGAAACCCTCGGGCAGCAGCGGAAAGTAGATGGGAACGTCTTCCAGGACCAGGTAGGCGGGACCCGTGACCACTTTCTTGCCGGGAATCACCTTCGCCTTGGTCATCGCCAGGTAGAAGTGGGGGTGGTCCGTCTGGTCGCAGGTGGTGTATTTGCCGTCCTGGATGTGGATGGTGTTGTCGTCCATCTTTTTGACGTTGTTGCCGATCAGCCAGCCGTCGCCCTCCTGAGTCGCCACGCCTTTGATTTTCGCCTTTTTACTGC
>ULIZ01010610.1_pt1 | contig 17009 bp, 27 predicted proteins | sample 1950601 | NCBI WGS metagenome assembly ULIZ01 (sample SAMEA4835456, study PRJEB28245) | human gut metagenome | biome: gut microbiome; material: fecal sample | place: Denmark | collected 2008 | reverse complement strand
CATTTGCCCATTTCCATAAAGTCGTTCTATCCACACCAAAGGCCAAAGCCATTCCTGCAACACTCGGCTTCATATCATCATTAGCACACAACTGGAAATACTGACCAATCCTTGCCTTGACCTGTTCCGGTTCCCTCATGCTCACATCAGGCCAATCCAACATAGCCATAGAGTGTTCCAGATATTTCCGATTGTCTCCCGGCTCAGACTGAACACTCAGGGCTTCTTTCCGGTCAGGCCGGGTACGCTTTTTCACTTGCATTTCCTCTGCCATAAAATCTCCTTTCTCAGTGAGTTTAGTGACTCATTTCTGAAAATTCGTATAAACTCTCTTATAGGACGCTCTATATAGAGGATTTATAGTAAAAATCGAAAATGGGTCACTAACCTCACCAAATAGTGAAAAATGAAAACTCAAAACCTCTAAATTTGAAAAGACTTTGTGAAAAGACACTCACTTTTATCACTAAAGTCACTAACGCTCTCCGTCTTGCTTACACTCGACCAATCTCTCAGAAATGCGGCTGTCACCTTTGAAACCATTATCGTCATAGTAGACACAACAGGCCATTTTCTTACCCTGAGCGTGAACCTCAATGCCATTCTCACGGCAGAGGGCGATAAGCCTGTCAATCTCAAAGGCGTAGTCGGAGCGAGTGATAAGCGGGTGAGGTGCGGTGTTGTCAATACCGTGTTCCCTGAGAGTCGCACACAGACCATTGCGGAATTTCTTCTGCTTTGCGGTGGGTTGAGTGCGAAGATAGTCAACCTCTCGCTCATGGCTGAGTCTTGCGCTGGCAGGGCGACCACGGTAGTTATAGCGAGTCTGCTTCATGTTCACCTCTGAGTCTTTCTGTCTGGTGGAGGGAGATCATCTTCTCACGGGTGAGCTTATCGACAACACGACCAAGCTCCTTGTAGCCGGACACCGCCGCCAGCCGTTCAAGGTTGCCCTTGGTCTGTGCTGTGACAACAATGGAGATACGGCGAAGGTTTTTCTTGTCAGTCCTCATGACCGTCCTCCCTCTTTCCATAGATACAGGCAGAGATAAGAGACTGCACCAGAACACAGGCTTCCTCTCTGGTGGCACCGGAATTGATTGCCGCTCTGTAAAAATTCAGAGACATTTCAGCCAAAGCACCAACGGCGTTCAGCAGCTCTTTCACAGCGTCATTATTCATCGTCCTGTTCCTCCACGAAAATCGTTCCCCCGAATTCATCAGCTCTGCCGAGAAGCCGCCAAAGACCTTCCTCTCGTTCTCCGCAGTTAGGGCAAGACATACCCGCCACCTTTGCCAGCTTTTGAGGGAAATCAGAGTCTTCTTCTACGAACAGAAGGTGTTCACACTTCCTGCAAGAAAAGACCGTAAACATGGGGCTTTCCACAATCGGCTTTTTCCTGCCACAGCGAGGACATACCCATTCGTGACTCCAATCCCGCAGGGTCATTTCACGACCACATACACATTTCTTGCTCATAGCTCTCACCTCAATCCTCGAACATACGGCTGAGGGTGTTCAGCTCACGCCGAAGCCGGACAATGCTTGCCATGATCTGAGTTTTGGAAGCACCCTTCTCCACAATCCCGCTGCCCCACTCAGCTACATAAGAGTGACTATCCCACTCCTTCTTAGAAGCTCTGCGGTCTTCGTGAACCACCACAGCTTCTTTGAGCCGGTTGGTCAGGTTGACACAAAAATCAACCTGTTCGATGATCTCATTCTTTTTCAAACTCATACCGCTCCTTTCAGACGCAGACCCTTGTAGGAAGGGTAGCCGTTGTAGGTGGACTTGCCCTCATGCCATTCCGGGTGAGCTTCCATGTCGGCGTTGAACCGCTTTGCGCTGCACACGAAATAGCCGTTGGACTTGCACCAAATTTTATAAGCGTCATAGAGTGACTTCGCTCTGGTGATTGCGCCGTCAGCACTCTCGCACTTTTCTTCAAGGAACTGCAATACCAGATCGTTGTCCTTCTCATACTGCCGCACGACCTTCTTCATGTCATCGGACATTTTCAGCCCAAACCGCTTGTACTTGAAGTACCCGGCGACCAGCCAAGAGAAGATACCCTGCATAGCTTCCTGTGTCTGGAACTCATTTTTCAGGTTCTTGTCCTGTTCTTCCTCCTTGAAATGGCGGTTGAACTCGATCACCCGCACACGGTCAGAAGCGAACAGGGACTTGTCGTTGACAGAGGGAAGGTCATTGCAGGAGAGCCAAAGAGTGAACTGAGGGAGAAAAGTCGTGGCAGTCTCATAGAGGTTCCGGGCTTTGATTTCCTCACCGCCGGTGAGCTGCTTGATCGTTTCCTCGTCCAGCTTGCCATACTGATTGCTCTCAGCCATCGTGACAAACCGCTTACCTTTCAGGGACGCAAGCATGGGGTTGGCGGCTTCTGCGTTCTTGCTCCGCTCAGACTTGCAGATGATCGACACGGGAGACACGGACGCATAGTCACCGAGAAGGTGGTGAATGGCACTCAACATGGTAGACTTTCCGTTGCGGGTGGTCTTGCCGTGAAGAATGAACATACATTCCTCGTTTGCCATGCCGAGCATAGAGTAGCCAAGGGCTTTCTGCAAATACTCGGCCTTGTCTGCGTCACCACAAGTGACCTCAGAAATGAACTGCTCCCACCGCTCACACCGAGAGTCTTGCAGGGTGTACTTGAAATTGGTCTGCATGGTGAGAAAGTCGTGCCAGTCATGCTCCCGGAATTCCATCTTTTCGAGATCATAGGTTCCGTTCAGACAGTTAATGAGATAGGGGTTGGAGTCGAATTCCTGAGCGGTAATCGGCATGACACTCGCAGCGTCCTTCATAAGCCGGTCACGGAAACGGCGATCTCCCATCTTCACGATGAACTTCATGTACTCCCTGCGGCGGTCTTCGTTTCCGATTTCTCCGCAATACAAGGCCATCAGGCGGCAGAACTCCTTGATCTTCTCAGCCACCAGCAGAGAACCAATGTCCTTCCTCCAAGCTCCCTCAGAGTAAGTGAACCAGCATTTCGCTTCGGGGCAATACCGAGTGTCATTCTGGTAGCACTCGGAAAACAGCTCTGCCATACCAGACTCGTCCCACGAATAGCCGGTGCCACTTGCTTGGTGACTGCGCTCCGGCTGCGCTTCCTTGATGTAAAACATCTTCCGGGACTGGTCTTCGTCCATGATGTAGCGACCATTGGAGAGCTGAAACAGCTCTTGATCTTCGGAAACGGCAAACACTTCATCAGCCATTCTCAGCACCTTCTTTCCGCTTCTTGTATACCTTGCACCTAAAACCGCTGAAAAATGGGTGTAGTATGAGATGTCCGTGTTTTCTGCATTTATCTATGCAGACGTTACACAACATCAACGCTCTCAAATCGAGAGAACGATGATAGCAACTGCTGCAATGCCGCATGAGCAATCACTTCCTTTTCTTCAAGGCTTTCGCTATAACCAGCAGCGCACACGCCTGAGCGTCTTCGTCCCACCATGCACACCGCTCTTGACAGCAAGTGAGAACTTCGTCCGTACTGGCGTTCAGCGGACAATACTTTTTCGGTTCATTCGCCACCGTTTACACCCCCCCCATAGAAGAAAGCGTTTCTCAGAGCGGTATCTACATGGCGCATGATCTCCACCGGGAGAGTACACAAATACTTCCAGTCATCGGTCACATCAATGACCCGCACCTGTTCGCACTCCACCATGCTCGGTTGCAGATCACCCCAAGTGATAGCCACATGGGTAGGCATTTCCAGCCTTTTGAGCTTGGTGGTCAGGGGTACAACAATGCTGGTGGGAGAGAACTGATTTCCCATGTTGTTCTGAACGATGACCCAAGGGCGTTTGCCGCCCTGAACATGACCGGAAGGAGGGATGGGCACATCAATGAGTACCACATCTCCACGCTGATAAGGTTTCATTTCGTTTACCTCCTGTATCTTGTAACGCTATTGACGATCAGCTCCACTTCGGAGCGGTCAAGCGGCGGTTTACACGCTACGCTGTTGGCATACAACAGCTCTTTGAAAATATCGGCCTTGCTGTAACCCTGATTGTGAAGCTGACCAGCAAGGGAAGTCAGACTAAGGTTCCTGCTGCCAGATGTAATAGGCGGGTACTCCGGTTTCAGAGTGAGTTTCCCATTCTCAGGCTTGTGATAGATCGGAGAATAGATACGCTGAGGGGCAGAGCTGCCGGAGCTTTCTTTTGGAGCGTCAGGGAAATACTTTTCAACGACATAATCAATCCCTGACTGATTTTCGATGATCTCAGGGAAGATAAGTACATTTCCCGTCATGATGAAATACCGACTGCTCTTGTAAATCTCCACGCCGTTGCGGTTGTTTTTTCCCTTGAATGGAAGTGAACCCCTTACCAGAATGTGAACACCCCTGCCGCTTCTGCTTTTCTCCGTGTAGGACTCGCAATGAGAGATAATGTCAGCCGCCAGAGGGGAGAGAAACCCGTCATCAAATCCAGCGTCAATGTCGATACCTACAAGGCCGGTATCGTGGAACACATATCCAAGGCCATCATAGTAACCATGCTGGACATTCTTCTCAGCGTCAATGTAATTAGACCATGTGTCTGGCAGCGTAGAGGAAGCCGCCTTGCGAACCGTAGACTGCATGGGGATTTTTGAATTGTTCCACACATTCACCCATGCCTTTTCCTGTATCAATTCGGCAGGGATATTCTCATAACTCATAGATGTACCTCAGCTTTCATACGGGGACTCATATTCCCAATCCCAAGTGTTTCCTCCACGGTAAGCATTGCGGAAGTAATTGTGGTAGCCGTCACCTGAAAACCACATATAATCAGGCGGCAGGACTCTACCAACCTCAGTTTCTCCGTCCTTCTCTCTCTGCCATCTGGTCAAAACATCTTCGCTGAGAAGCCATAATGTCTCGTCTATCGGGTTGTTCTCCCGGTAGCCTACGAACTGAGAGGGAGCGGTTACGACTTCAAGAATGGAGCCGTAACCCTGATCTACCCGGTTCAGAACACACCACACACAAGCGGCCTGTTCTGTTTTAGATGGAACCCCTCTCGCTTCTCCCCACAACATCTTTGCCATAGCTGCCACTTCCTCATGAGTCCACGGCTTAGGTGTCTCGACAGGTTCAAAGATAACCGGAGTCGGAACCTCTACCACCTCGACTGCGGGAGAGGTCTGAACGACCTCAGCCGTAGGCTTCATGAAAGGGCTTGCCAACAGGCAGATGATAGCGGAAAGACAGAGAACGGAAATCAGCTTCCGCAAGACTTTTTCCGCTTGCTGGTCTTGGTCGAGGGCTGACAAGCAAAGAAGTATTTGTTATCCACGCAGATAGGATAACCCTTGAACTGGTCGCTGGACTTCGGCTCACCGGCGGCATAAATGCTCTCTGCCGTTTCTACGGGCATTTCCCCGGACACATAGTCAGAACCGGCGACCATGATATACGGCACCTTGCCGTCATTCACTTTGAACTGCATTTTCTTCCTCCTGTTCTTCCTTGTACCATTGCTCCAAGTCCACACCGATTGCGGAAAGCCGCTGACGGCATAGCCAGCCGCCGTCTTCCGGGTTCATTTCGTAATGCTCCCGGAGCTTCTTGTGTTCGGCATAAAAGAGCTTCCACGCCTTTTTCAGCCGCTTCTTTCCAAAACCGAAGTGAACATGGAGCATTTCGAGAATGGCTGAGTCGTTGTCCATCTGAAATTGAAGATCGTTCTCCAAAATCTGCTGATTGATAGCTTCATTCAGCACCTTTTGTTCAGCTTTGTTGAGCTGAACACCGAAGGGTTTACTCCCCACTCTCTTGAAATTCATCAGCCCACCTCAATGTCCTCGAAGAATACGGGATAGGTGGATTTCAGCAGATCGTAAAGCAATCCTGCGACCACTCTCATGTCAGGGTGGGCGGCGGGAGCGCAACGCAGACGAATGAAGTGCCGCCACTCTCTCATGTCAGCCGTCATAACCACTTCGGTCTTCAAGCTGTTGGGAAGCACAGACCGAGCTTCCTGCGGAGTGCAACCTTCGTTTAGAAGATCAAAATACGCCACCTCGGCGTTCTCACAAGACCGCTTCCAAATGCGGTAGGGAGAGTCACTACAATCGAAACTCATAGGTTTGATGACCGTGATCTCACCGCCGAAACCATCTTTTGAGTAATTGCAATAGCGGGTGGACTCCTGACAGTAAGCCGCCAGCCGATGACGGACGATCTCATGGCTCACACCACGGTCACAGGTAAAGCGGACGGTCAGGGAAGCGTGTTCAATCACGGCTTCATGACCCCGTTTCAGGATATTGCGGACGAACTTCTCTGCGCTACCGTCCGTGATCTTATCCTCAGACTTGTAACAGGTGCGTCCAGCCTGTTCCACGGTGGAGAGAAGGGTTGCATAATCGGGAGCATTGATAAGCTCCACCTTTGGTTCAATGATTTTCAATTTTCAATTCCTCCTTAAAGACTTCTTCCATTTCGGGAACTGTCCCGTAAGGAACTCCGTTTCGGTAATACTTTTTCATTGGACGAGAAGTTTTAGATTGAAAATCCTTTAACTTTTGCCAATACTCAGGTAAATACCGATAAATGTTTTTCAATTCTTTTCTGTTCTTATTTGAACAGCACCAGCACGAAACTCTATCCAGAATTTCATATAGGTCAATGTCACTTTCACGCCAATTCCAGCCGTGAGCGTAACAATAATCTAAGCAATCCTGTTCGGTCATTCCCCACTCATAGAGCGGAAATTCTTTCCATGAAGAACGCTCTTTTTCGAGTCTTCGTTGTTCATCGGCAGCTATGCCAACATAAACCCTCGCACTCTTGGAAAGAGCGTACTCGTCCATAATGCGAAGTTTATCGGTAGTACCCCAACGGCAACGACCTCCGCACCATGAGTACCCATAATGCTTGCCCCCCCATTCCTCTCAGCAACAGGCTTTTCAAACGCCTTGTATAGAAAATCGTATGGAGGGTAAAGGGTAGTAAAAACAATACCCTTTGACTCAGCCAAGGATTTCAGCTTTTCGGCAATGGTGTAAATGGCCTGAAATTCCATTCCGGTATCATAGAAAACAATTTCGTCAAGAGGTCGATTTTCTTCCATGAGCCGCAAAACCATTGCCAAGCTGTCCTTGCCACAGGAGCATGAAGCAATATAGTACATATCAGACCCCCGCTACATGGCTTGCCAGCATATCGGCGTGGTGTGTCCACAGCACATTCGGGTATGCATGGATTGCGCCGGTGTAGTCATTCCATTCTTCCTTCGGTGTAAACGCTCCCATGTGGTAGCGAATACAGCAGATTTCTTCCTCGGTCAGAGCGTAGAACTGAGACAGCAGCATGACAGATTTCTCGCCGTGGCCTTTCAGAAGTGTGTTGGGATTGTAGTCCCACCTAATACTCTCACAGTCCATGAAGGGGAGATACTGGTCAATCTTGCAGAGATCGTGGAACATACCCACAATGTAAGGAGAACGCTCGTCCTGCCAATGGAGATCGTTGTCCTTTGTGAGCTGGACAAGGAACTTCATGACAAAAGCGGAGTGCTGGTACAGACCTCCTTCATGTGAGCCGTGGTACTTCGTAGAAGCCGGTACCTTGAAGAAGCCCCTGTTCACCAGCCAGTCCAGTATATCAATCGGGAGAAGTGGCGTACCGTTTGGGAGCTTCATCAGATTGCAGAAATCGGTCAGCTCAGACTTAGAGAAGCAGTCAGCCATTCATGGCACCTCCCTCATACTCAGGGCGATGGACGCTCCGCTCGGAGTCAAAGCCGTCCGGGTAACGCTTCATCAGCTTATCAACATTGTGCTGTGCCACATATTCGAGGGTCACACCAAGGCCGGTAGCGGTCTGCGCCACATACCATAGAACATCTCCAAGCTCGTCCAGCAGCTTGTTCGGGTCAAAGGTATGACCCTGAAACTCGACCTTTTTCAGAATGTCGATACACTCACCGGCTTCACCGTTCAGGCCATAACAGCCATTGCGAATTTTGTTCCACGAAGTCAGGTTGCCGGAAGTGCGCTCTGCGGCTTTCTGATAATCATTCAGCGTCATGTTCGGCTACCTCCATTTCCAGCACCGTCATGATTGCATAATTGGCGAGGTCAATCAGGGTGTCCCGGATAGACTCGTCATTGACCTTCTGATCTCCACCACGGGAGAGGGTCTTGAAACGGTTGAATTTGTCACCGAGCCGAATACGAGCCATAGCCATACCTTCTTCAACAAAGGTCTGGTGGAAGCTGTCTCCGTAGTCATGATTTTTCCGGTCATACAGGTCATTGATTTCCTCGCAGATGATCTTGTGTCGCTGAACCTTCGCCACCAGATTTGCGTCAGCCATTGTATCTTATCCTCACTTTCCACATAGTTTTCAACAAACCATTGGAGAGGGAGAGCCTATCAAAATAGCCCTCCCTCTCTCACGGTCTTAGCCAAGGAGAGCTGCCAAATCCATAGAGGGCTTCTTACCGGCCTGTTTCGGTGCCTGAGAAGCCGCAGGAGCGGTTTTCTTGGCAGGGGCAGGAGTAGCGTCACCCGTTTCCTCCCAACCGTCAGAAGGCCGCTTATCAGCCAGACGGACGAAGGTTACGGTCTGACCCGGCTTGTTCTTGTTGGGCTGAACATCATGCTCAATGTCGCACTCGATGAAGTGACCAATCAGGTCAGTGTGGTCGATCTCGGTCAGCTCGAAATCTTTCAGAGCGGTCTTGGCGAAGTAGCTGAAAGCGTTGTAGGCACCCTCATTGGGAGAGCCATCGGTTTTCAGAAGAGAGAACCGTTCGATGTGCTTGGAGCCGCCCTGCGTCTGCATTGTGACTTCCAGCTTGCCGAATTCCTCCTTGTACTTCACACCGGTGATCTTGAAGACATGAGTCCCTTCGGGAATGAGGGAAAAACCCTCGGTGAGTCCGATTTTAGCCATTGTTTGTTCCTCCTTAATTTTCGTATTCAACGGGGAAGATGACACCTACCAACAGATCATCATCGTCCGGCATTTGCGGGTACTGCTTGACCAGCAGGGCTTTCGCTTCGGCCTTGCCGCTGTCAATGTCGTAAGCGTACAGGATTTCGCAGAAATCGGACTTTTCAATCAGCGACCAGTCATCATTGCTGATTGCGATAGAAATGTCCTTGCTCTCCGTAGAGAAGACCCGCACACAGTCCTTAATCTTGCCGTCAGGGTAAGGCATGATTGCTTGGGTCAGCTTGGCATACTCGGTGCAACCGACCTGAGAGATCATGCGGTCAATGGGTTCAGGCATATCCTGAATGGCGGCAGCGGTGACACTCTGGACGGTACAGGGAATGAGCATGAACGCAGACGGGGAAGCCAGCCAGCGGTCAAAACCACGCTTGTAGATAATTCCGCTGGAAGCCAGAGACTTGACGAATTTCTTGAACTTCATGAATTAACCCTCCTTGATGACTTTCGGCATAAGTTTGTAGCCATACTCGGTAGAAGTGTACTTATCCAGCACACCGTCCGCTTTCATGGCTTCCTTGTCGATTTTGCTGACCGTAGCTCTGCTGACCTCCCATGTGTAGGAGGAACCGGAGATAGACACCTTCTTGTCCCCGTCACGGAACTGAGCAATGGCGAGCTTTTTCAGCATATCGGTCACGACCTTGTACCGCTTCTCGTCCTCAGCGACCTCGGCGGCGTGAGCGTCCAACTTACTTTTCAGGGATTCCGCTTCCCTCACCAAAGCTGCCATGTCTGTTTCAGGGGACAGGTTGTTGGTGCGAAGGACTTTCAGGATTTCAGCGTCCTTCTTCTCGTCATATTCCGGGGAAATTCCGCTTTCAACATGGTCTTTCCACCATTTCAGAGCCGGTTTGACATACCGCTTCTCGAACTCAGGATAACGCTCGGACACTTTGAAGGGACGAGTGATGGTGTTGTCACCGCTGCACACGAATTTGGAAGGGTCATCGTAGTCCGTGGCTTCGAGGAAAGAAGCGACCATGATAACATCGTCTACGCCGAGAAGGTAGGCATAGAGGGCGGCTTGCAGGGCATAATACTCAGGAATGTCCTCAGCCCAATCCTCCACACGCTTGGAGGTCTTCATTTCCAGAACCGTGGAGGGCTTACCGTCCTTGTCGTACAGAAGGTAGTCCCACATACCGCCGAGGACTTCCACATTCGGGAAGAAATCGCCCCAAGTCTTCTTGAAGTAATCGGCACCCCACACATCGGTAGGAGTGACCAGATTGCTCATAAAGTAGGCTTTCTTCATGTACTCAGCCTGTTTCGGCTCAATGGTCTTACCGGCAAGGGTGTAGATCGTGTCCTCGAAGGGCTTTTGGTAGGTACGGGTGACTTCACACCAGACATCGAAGGGAGTAGACCACGGGTTCAGGCCGAGAATAGTGGCGAACCGGGTTGCCGTCAGCTTCTTCGGCTTCTTGGGAGGAATGATCTGAATACGGTTGTTGTCGAGCCATTCCATTATTCGCTTTCTCCTTTCTGCCAACTGACTTGCAGTTGGGTTTTCATCAGATGGGAATACGGGCGAAGAATTTCGCACACAACCTGACAGGTCTTAAAATCCCCGCACATAATCATGAACGGAATATCAAAACAATGCCATTTCCCAATCTGAATGTCCTGTGCGTCATTCTGGCGCATAGAGATAAGGGTTTCCCTGTCATTTTCTTTCAGGGTAATTCCCAATCTCTTTTCAATGTTGGAAACATCGAGGTTTCCGAGCATGATCGGCATAATCAACCCTCCTGCGTGTCATACGCAGCCAGCATTTCCTTCACACCAGCGATAAGCTGGTCACACTGGTCTTTGGTGATCTTGGAAAAGCCCTCGGTCTTCATGGCGATAGACTGAACGAAGGACTCCTGCTCACTGTCCAGCTCCAACAGCTTTTTCAGGACAGCTTTCAGATCACCAACGGAGCTTTCATCGGCGGCTTCCGCAGGGGGAGAGGTCAGCTCCTTCTTGATCTCGGTGCGCTGCTCGGTGGTGACGGGGGCTTTCTTCGTGGCCTTGGGGGCCGGGGGTGCGTCATCGGTGTTCTTTCCCAAAGAAGCGTCAATATCGTCCGCTTCGATGATGTCAAGAACGAGCTGCCACAGATAGCGGCGCATATAGGTGATGGAGCTGCCGAGGGCTTGCATTTCGTTAGTGACGGCCTTGCCGCTGTTGGAGATGATAGGGGCGATCTGCGTGAACGGAGCTTCAAAGACAATGGGTTCCTCACTCCGGTCATCACAGTTATAGACCTTTGCGCTGGCGTACTCCTTGCCGAATGTGGGAACCATCAGCAGACCGACCTTGCCGAAAATGGCTTCTGCCACGGGGACAATGTCTTCCAGCTCGAAATACTTGAATTCGAGGGAGATGTTCTTGCCGGTCTTCTTGACACCGGCGTTCAGGAATTCCACACGGGCGATCTGCAATTTCTGCATGGCGTTCATGCTGGTGTAGTCCACGGCGGTTTCCTCAGTTTTCTTGGTAGCCATTTGTTATACCTCCAATATTTCTAATAATTTTTTCTTGATGGAATTGACCCTTCTGGTGTTCCGCTTGGGCGGTTTCAATCCGAGGAAGTCACGGACATACCGCTTTGCCAGACGGATATACCAGTCACGGTCTACCACATCAATGGTCAGATGATTGTCATTGTCAACCACACACCGAGAAGGAAGTCCTGCAATCTTCACAGGGTTTCCGGTGCCAAGATGGATTTTGTAGAGGGTTCCGTATCGGTGGTCTTCCGTAGCATAAACCCGGTTGACCTTCTGCACGACTTCAAGCTGACCGTCTACCTCATGCAGAGCATCACCGTATTTACTACCGGCCTTGGCGATCAACTGGAAGTCCAATAGCCTGTCACACTCCATGATGGTTTTCTCAACAGGGATACCGTAGGCCAGATAATCCTTGACGGCTTTGGCAACGACCACCATGTTATTGTTGATGTTGAACGCACCGCCGTTCAGGTTTTCCCACACAGGGAGTCCCATAGCAGCGAAGTCGATATTGCCGTTGGTGACAACACCACGAACAAGGACACCGCCCTTAATCTTCGGTTCTCCCTCAAAGGGAAGCTCCACATAGTTATTCACATCTTTCTGACAGATCATCTTTATCAGGTCTTCTTCCAGCTCGAAGCCGGTGCGGTCTTGCCATTCCTGCGTGATCTCCTGATATTTGGGAACATCGGAGTCATCAAGACTGACCATGATACCGTCCGTGTTGAGCTGAATGATTTTCAGCGTGGGGCAATCCTGAATGAGATGAACAGCCATTTCAAGCAACTGCAACTGACCTGAGATACAGACCGAGCGACCCATGAGCGGGTCATAGAGGTCATTGTACCGATTGAGCATGGCACCGTAGGTCGTGTTCAACACCAGTTTCAGAGCATTTGCGGTGGCCTTGTCACCGGCTTTCTTCGCCTTGACACGCCGCTCAATGGTAGCGGCATACACATCGGGAGAAGGAATATTCCGGCTACAATAGCCATTCAAGGTCATCTGGTGTGGGTAGTAGCTTGCAACATCTTTGTTGCGGATAGAACGGGTTTCCGTGGCTTCCTCACGGTAACAGGGGATAGCTCCGTGAATACCTCCATAGGCAACCGTACATGGACAATCACCAACCATGATTTCGAGCTTTTCCTTGAACACTACCTCGTCCGGGATAGATCGGTCTTTCAACCGTTCAAAGAAATCGAACACTTCCTGCGGAATATACTGCCGAAGCAGCTTGTCCGGGTAGCGATACTCACGCTCGTCATCGTGGGGTCGTTGCTCTGCGTCAAGGTAGGCGGCAGTCAGTTTGGCATTGGTCATGTAAAGGGCTTTCGCCGGGTAGATACCCTTTTCCTTACCCAAGGTCAATTTGCTGGACAGATAGCCTTGCCGCAGATCGTCAAGTGTGTCGGTAGCGTCAACATCGTGGTCGCAGTAAAACTCAACCTCGTCCTTCTCCTGCTCGGTCAATGGACGGTCAATATCGAAGGAAACCGTAGTCTCTCGAATGTCCATGCCGAGGTGAGCTTCAATCGCTTTCAGGGACAAACCCATTTGGCAATCGTCCATGAGGTCGTATTGGTCGAAGAAAATGCCGCAATCACGAAGCGGTGCGTATTCCCACCCCTCATGACCCTCTAAGATGATAAAATCGTTGACGGCCTTGATCTGTTCCGGGGTGAAGTCACACAGGACTGCTTTCAAAATGAACTGGTCATAGTGCTTGTTGTTGAACCCCGCCAGCAGGGGTTCTTGCTTCATGAACTGCTTGACCGCTTCGTTATCATTCCAGATTTTCGTGCGCTCCTTCGTCACCTTGTTCTTGAAGGAAAACAGCCAATCGTAGGCAAACACCTCGCAGTCAAAAATGAATAGGTTATCGGTCAGAGGTATCACCTCCAAAGAGATTTTTCAAATACCTCTCAGTCAAGACTTCTTGCACACCCTCCATGATGTAGAGCATACATGGGAACGCCATTCCGTTTCCCCACATCTTGTACTCAGCCGAGTCTTTGTGAGGAACAAGCGCACACCAATCTTTTTCAAAGCCTTGGAGAGAAGCACATTCGGTTGGTGTTAACTTTCTGGCAAGATAAACGACTTCTCCGTTTTCCGTCTCGGTAGGAACGAAAAGCGTCTGGTCATTCCCACAAGCCAGTGTTGCGCTCTTATCTTTCTGTATCAAAGCTCCCTTACCCCCCCCTCACAACCTCCACGGATTTTCAGGGTATAGGGTATAAGCGCACATGGGAGATGATGGTGGTCAGCTCTTGCGGCAGCCAATGTCATAGTCACCCCCCCCGTGACGGTTTGATTATAGAAGTCAGCACCGATAGGTTCTAACACCAATGTCTCAGTACCCCCCCCATAATTGCCGCCGCTTGCCTTTAGGGTGGTGGATTGCTCTGACGGTTGATGCTCGTCATAAGAGGTCTGACCGTAACAGGGAACCAGTATTAGAGGGACATTCCCCCCCTGTGCCCATGCGTCCTGCGAGGGTTTGGACGATGTTATCTGAGCTGAGGGACACTCGCTTGTCTTGGGCGTGATTTTCGACTGCATAAACACAATCGTGTTCAGTAGGGCTTGTTTCAGGAGAGGGTCTAACGGCTTTCCACGTTCTTCTGACCTTCTTAAAATCCCGTTGCAAGCCGTCACGCTCAAAAAGTATCTGTCCAGCACATTGTCCTCCAAGATCGAGGACAAGGAACACACGCTTGCGTCTTTGGGCGACTCCCCAAAATTGAGCGTCAAGTCCTCTCCAAGCGATAGAGGAATGATCTCCCACGATGAACCCTCGCTTCGGCCATTTTTGCCGTCCAGATCGGTCTTCCTCATATCGAGGAACGCTATCGTCTCCTTCACAGATTTGCCAGAGGGTTTCGAGGACTGTTCGGAAGTCTTCGCCCTGTGTCGAGCTAAAAGCTCCGTAAACATTTTCCCAAATTGCGATCTGCGGGTATCTCCCATTGGTCGCACACCTCATTTCTCTGATAATCCTGACCGCTTCAAGGAACAAGCTGGACTGCTCACCAGCAAGCCCTTTTCTGTTCCCGGCAATGGACAGGTTTTGGCAAGGCGACCCAAAAGTGATAACATCGACAGGCTCTATCTTCCCGCCGTCCATCTTGGTAATATCCCCAAGATGTTTCATCTTCGGAAACCGAGACTGAGTGACAGCCATCGGAAAAGGCTCGATCTCACTCGCCCACGCCGGTATGATACCAACCGCAGAAGCGGCGAGTGGACAAGTCCCGCTGCCGTCAAACAGACTTCCTAATTTCACTTTGGCACCTCCTATTCGATGAATTTACAGCCACACTTGCGGTAAGTGGCGCACCGTTTCTTGTAGCTGCGGACAAGGTACTGAATACCTTCGTCCACATAATCGTAGACCACAGGTTCGGCCTTTCCCTCGAAGGTTCGAGCGATACGCCCTATACTCTGAGTAATCACGGCGTAGTCCTTTTGCGGGGTTGCCAGATACAGACGGTCAAGCCGAGGAATGTCCAAACCCTCTTTTGCGAGAGAGTAGGTAGCGAACAGATACCGCTTGCGACCCTGCCGCATATCCTCAATGGCCTGTTCTCTCATGGCCTTGGCCTTTTTCGAGGTCATCTTTCCGTCCACCATAACGGCCTGATCTCTCAGGTCATAGGGAAGGTGTTTCATCAGGTATTCCAAATGGGACAGCCGGTCAGAGAGAATGAGGTTGTAGTGATTTCTGTTTTCAACCAGATCAGCCGCAATCAGCTCATTGCGGTCATACCTGTCAGCGAGGAAATTGACCAGCTTCGCATAGATGATCGTTCCGTCCGTGTCCAAGAACTTCCGGCTCAATCCTTGGTGAGTGGGTCGAGGTAGAACACACACGGTCATGACCTTCTCGGCAACGGCAGCGTCCGGCACCTGATAGGCTATCTGACCGAGAAGGGCATAGGTGGCGGCAATCATGCCGTCAGCTCTATGAACCGTGGCAGACAGGCCGTACTTGTGACGAGCCGCCAAACTGTTCAGCACCTTCGAGAACTGCGTGACAGAGGTTGGTGTTCCCGCTACCCTGTGACACTCGTCCACGATAATGCAGTCCCAAACATCACGGTATCGTCCGAGGTCGAGATTGCACATGGTCTGGACGGTGGCAAAAGTGATAGCCTTTCCAATCTGAACTCGCCCCTCAGTGATTGTTCCAGTCAGTGAAGGACTCATGTACTGTTCCGCTCGGTTCTTACTCTGTGAGAGCAAGTCCCGTGTGTGAGTCAGCCACAGGGTCTTACGACCCAAAGCCGCTGCCAGCGCAATTCCAACCTGAGTCTTACCGCTACCGGCGGGACTTTGAAGAATACCGTAGTAGGCTTTCAGCATGGCTTCCTTTGCGGCTTCTTGATAGTCATACAGCGGCACAGAACAGCCGAAATCGACTTTCTTTGGAGATGGTAGGTCATTGATAACCTCACACTCTCCCATGCTCAAAACGGTGTTCAGACAGCCGTAGGGAAGCACCAGAGTGTCCCCGTCCCATTGCATGAGATAGAGCTTTTGCGGAGTGTTACCGAGCCACAGGTGCATACGAACCTTTTTGGCATAATCCGGGTTGGCGAGTACCATGTTCTTCTTGCACCAGTCCAGCAGATCAGCCGTAGGTTCTTGAATACGAAGCTGATTTCCTACGGTCATTCGCATTGCTCCACCCACTCTCTGAGAGGAACGCCGAACTGTCTGATTTCGGAAGCGGAAAGAACCGTTTTCAAAAGAGACAGACTTTCCAGCTTAGAGAACGGAAGGAAGTAAACAGCCCCATTCGTCATACGCAGAGCAAACCAACCTTCTCCGTTTCCGGTTTCCCTCCAAAGGAACATTGCGGAAGACTGATTTTCCTCGATACGCTCCATCTTGAAAATGTCTTTGGCACAGTCCTTGCAGTCAATGGGGTAGCTCTTTCCATTCCGGGCAGCTATAATGTCGAAGGGCTGGCCTTGACTGTTCTGAGCGAGGTTATGCGCCCAAAAACCATACCCAGAAAGGCTCATACAAAGCTGCTTTTCAAATCCTGTTCCTACTCGGCGGTTATCATTGGTCATGTCACTCGACCTCCTACCATGTCCAGAAGGAGAGATTTGGCAGCGTTGAAGTACCCGGCTTCCGACAGACAGTGCTTGGCTTCTCGTTCAAGCTCTTTCGCTTTATCACGATAGGCCATGTACTCTTTGTACTTCGGGTCATTCCTGTTTCGGCATTGAAGCAATACCCTCTGAGAAAGCTCCATCGTTGCCTTGCTCATAGCTCTGTTCTCAGCCGCAGATTTGACCGCTCGATCTCTCCGCTCTTGGAAGTATTGAAGCAGCTCTTTGATCTCTGCGTCACCCCAAGCCGGGTCTGCCAACATCAGCTTGAAGACCTTTCGAGTCTTCTCCATAGTGGTAGGGAAGAACTTCTCAGGAATGAGTGCGTAATATCCGCTATCCCATGAAATCTTGATAATGTCTTTCACGGTTCCTCCTTCC
>ULIZ01070663.1_pt1 | contig 17300 bp, 15 predicted proteins | sample 1950601 | NCBI WGS metagenome assembly ULIZ01 (sample SAMEA4835456, study PRJEB28245) | human gut metagenome | biome: gut microbiome; material: fecal sample | place: Denmark | collected 2008 | reverse complement strand
GGTATAGCTTTTTTCAACACAAACCAAACATATCAACAAAAAAGTTGAAAATAAACGCAATTTTTTCGCATATTTTGACAAACGAGGCCATTTTCGCCCATTTTGTCACGATTTTAGTGGCTCCAGAGCCAATCTTCGCTTCATATCCCACCCACGCCCAAAGAGCGGGAAAAACCGCAAAAAGCACCCGAAGGCACCTCTCGACCCTCATCACGCCCACAGCCACCACCATGACACGCCCCGACAACCATAATCGTCAAACAGGCCCCCACCGATACCATTCCCGCGCGTCCATCCAGCCCCCCACGTGCATATATATAATATAATTATGTGTAGATATTGTCAAAAACTTATGAATTAAGGTCAAAAAACAAGATGCGCAATGCCAACAATCAGTTAACTTTGCAGAAAAACTAAAAATCTTACACAAATCATGAAGAATAGAAAGTGTTTCTTTGCGGTTGACTTAGGCGCAACCAGCGGAAGAACTATCATAGGCACCCTTGCAGACGGCAAGGTTGCTTTGGAGGAGATTACCCGTTTTGGCAATCCTCTAATCAATGTCAATGGCTTTTTCTATTGGGACCTCTTTGCCCTATATAATGAAATCATCAAGGGACTCAAGACCGTCGCCGAGCGTGGCATTGAGATTACGAGCATAGGTATCGACACCTGGGGATGCGACTTCGTATGCATTGGCGACGACGGCCAGCCTCTGCGCAACCCACTCGCCTACCGCGACCCACACACCATGGGCATGATGGAGCGCTACTTCGAAGAGAAGATTAGCCGCGCCGAGGTATATCAGCGCACCGGCATCCAGTTCATGAACTTCAACTCCCTCTTCCAGCTCTACACCATGGGCGAGATGGGCAACGTGGCACTGTGCAATGCCAAGAAGATACTCTTCATGCCCGACGCGCTGAGCTACATGCTCACCGGCAACGCCATCTGCGAATACACCGTCGCCTCGACCTCAGAGATGCTCAACCCCACCACGGGCGACCTCGACGAGCGCCTGCTTGAGAGCATAGGTTTGAAGCGCGAACAGTTTGGCACACTCACCCACCCCGGCACCATCATCGGCACCATCAACGAGGCCGTGCAGAAGCAGACCGGACTCGGCGCCGTGCCCGTGATAGCTGTAGCCGGACACGACACTGCCAGCGCCGTAGCCGCTGTGCCCGCCAAGGACGAAGAGTTTGCCTACCTCAGCAGCGGCACATGGAGCCTCATGGGTATCGAGTCCAAGAAAGCCATCATCAACGACCGCAGCTACGAGCTCAACTTCACCAACGAGGGCGGCGTAGGCGGAACCACACGTTTCCTCAAGAACATCTGCGGTATGTGGCTCTACGAGCGCTGCCGGCAGGAATGGTCAGAGCTGCGCCATCTGGGACACCTCGAGCTGCAGAAGGAAGCCTGGGAGATAGAGAACAACGAGAGTTTCATCTTCCCCGACGACCCCTGCTTCACCAATCCCGACTCCATGGTAGCCACCATACAGCAGTATTGCCGCGACCACGGCATGCCCGTGCCCGAAACCCACGGACAGATTATCCGCTGCATCTTCGACTCGCTCGCCCGACGCTACAGCGAGGTGCTGGGCTACCTGCGCGAGTTCAGCGAGACCGACATCAAGGTGCTCCACATCATCGGAGGCGGCTCCAAGAACGACTTCCTCAACCAGCTTACCGCCGACGCTTGCGGCATCACCGTACTGGCAGGCCCACAGGAGGGCACAGCCTTGGGCAACGTGATGCTCCAGGCCAAAGCAGCCGGAGAGGTAGATGACATCTGGCAGATGCGCCATATCATCGCCAACTCGGTAGAGATTAAGAAATATGAACCAAAAAAATAACAAAATCATGAAAGTAGAAACCATTGAACAGAACTATGCCATCGCCAAGGCGCGTTACGCTGAATTTGGCATAGACACCGACAAAGCCATCGCCGAACTCGAGAAGACCCCCATATCACTTCACTGCTGGCAAGCCGACGATGTGACAGGCTTTGAGAGCAACTCGGCTCTTACCGGTGGCATCCAGGCCACAGGCAATTACCCCGGCAAGGCACGCAACATCGACGAGCTGCGTCAGGATATAGAGAAAGTACAGACCCTGCTCGCAGGCAACCATCGCCTCAACCTCCACGAGATTTACGGCGAGTTCGGCGGCAAGTTTGTAGACCGCGACCAGGTAGAAGTTTCCCACTTCCAGGGATGGATTGACTGGGCAAAGGAGCACAACCTGAAGCTCGACTTCAACTCCACCAGTTTCTCCCACCCCAAGAGTGGCGACCTCTCGCTGGCCAATCCCGACAAGTCCATCCGCGACTTCTGGATTGAGCACACCAAGCGCTGCCGCCGCATCGCCGATGCCATGGGTAAGGCACAGGGCGACCCCTGTATCATGAACATCTGGGTTCACGACGGAAGCAAGGACCTCACCGTAGAGCGCTACCGCTACCGCCAGATTCTCAAAGAGAGCCTCGACGAAATCCTCGCCGAAGACCTGCCCCACATGAAGTCCTGTCTCGAAGCCAAGCTCTTCGGTATCGGTCTCGAAGCCTACACCGTAGGTTCACACGACTTCTTCGCAGGCTATTGCTCCAAGAACAACGCCATCTACACCCTCGACACCGGCCACTACGAGCCCACCGAGAATGTGAGCGATATGGTATCAAGCCTCCTCCTCTTCGTGCCCGAGCTGATGCTCCACGTGAGCCGCCCCATGCACTGGGATTCCGACCACGTGACACTCTTCGACGACAACACCCGCAACCTCTTCACCGAGCTTGTGCGTGCCAACGCCCTCGACCGTGCCCACATCGGCCTCGACTATTTCGATGCATCCATCAACCGCATCGGTGCTTACGTCATCGGCGTACGTGCAGCCCAGAAGTCTCTGCTCCAGGCATTCCTTGAGCCGCTTGCCACACTGCGCAAGTACGAGGACGAAGGCAAGGGCTTCGAGCGTCTCGCCCTCCTCGAGGAGATGAAGACCCTCCCATTCGGCGCCGTATTCGACTACTTCAACCTCAAGAACAATGTGCCTGTAGCCGAGCAGTACATCGCCGAGGTACAGAAGTACGAGCAAGAAGTTCTGTCCAAGAGATAATGCTATATATATAATAAGGTATATAGCGCACTTATCACCCGCCGCATCATCAGTGCGGCAACCACTCACTTCAGGGTTGCAGGTTCCATTCCCGCAACCCTGTTTCTTTTGTTGCCCCCCAAATCGGTCATCAGACTCCAGCTCATATCCGTGTCGCTTTTGAGCAGATTGACTCAGGGATAGATTGAAGACATGGCAGACTATGTCGAAACACAAACGGAGGGAAGATGCCAAAAGAGAACTGACTCATGGACAAAGGTTCACCATACTCCATTCTGTATACCCGCCGCCCTATGAGCATTATCCCGCCACTTTAGCGTGGCAGCGATAAAAAATCGCTAAGAACAATGTAATTAAAGAACTTTGTAGTATTTTTGCTGTCCCAAAGGAACAAGAAACAGACCCAAATGATACAGCTAAAAGAAAATCAAGGTATACCCCGCAACATTCTCCTGATGATGGCCATCATCGCAGGACTCACAGTAGCCAACTGCTACTACAACCAACCGTTGCTCGAACTAATCCGTCACGACATAGGCATTACCGAGCAGAGCGCCAACCTCATCACCGTGATTACGCAGATAGGCTATGCGCTTGGCCTATTCTTCCTCATTCCCCTGGGCGACATGTTTTCACGCAAGAGACTTATCCTCTTCAATATGAGCATCGCTGCCGTGATGGCCATCGTGATGGCAGTAGCACAAAACGTGTGGATGCTCTGGGGAGCCTCGTTGCTGATAGGAGCCTGTTCCGTGATTCCACAGTTCTTCATCCCGATAGCAGGACAGTTTTCTGCACCCAAGAACAAGAGCAGGAATATGGGCTTTGTACTATCCGGATTACTGACGGGAATCCTTACCTCACGAGTGATTAGCGGCTACATCGGCGAATGGCTGGGATGGCGCGAGATGTTTATCATCGCCGCCTTCGTGATGCTCATCTGCATGGGCGTGATGCTATTGATGATGCCAGAGATGAAACGCAACTATGAAGGTACTTATAGAGGACTGATGAGCACCATGGCAGAGATTATCATTCTCCACCCCTCGGTACGCATCTACTCCATCCGTGCCGCCTTTGGTTTCGGCAGCATGATGGCCATATGGTCGTGCCTCGCCTTTCATCTTGCCCAGCCACCTTTCAGGGCAGGAAGCGACATGGTAGGGATGCTCGGACTCTGCGGCATCATGGGTGCCGTGGCGGCAAGTGGCATAGGCAAACAGGTCCCTAAGTTCGGTATTCGTAAATTCAGTCTGTTCGGAGCAGGCATGCAGATTATGGCCTGGGGAATAGCCTTGCTCTTCGGCCACACCTACGCAGGGCTCATCGCAGCCATCATCCTGGTCGACATAGGATTGCAATGTCAGCAACTCAGTAATCAAAGCGGATGCCTGCAAGAGATTCCGCATGCTTCCAACCGTGCCAACACCATCTTCATGACCACATATTTTATAGGTGGCTCACTCGGTACATTCTGTGCCGGATATTTATGGAACCGAGCCAACTGGTTAGGCGTATGCATCGTGGGCATTACCTTTGCCTTCATATCATTAGCCATCACTCTAAGCAACAGGAAATAGAGGTTCATCTGTAGCGCCGACAGCCCGTGTTTCCAATGCCAGCGAGCGGAGCTCAAAAAACATCAAGACAAAGCAGAAGTTACATGGTACATATCTTAGCTACGCTGTAAGTGCTGGTTGGGGGGGGTACATATCATGGCTACCCTGTAAGTGTTGCGATTCCCCAGCCCAGGGTTTCTTGTATCATGCACTATAGATTTGACATATTGGCTGATGTTTTCGGTTATTACAGTGGCATAATTAGACTAAAAAATCTGTTTTATGCAACTAACAGCCTATAAAGTATTTATTCTCACCCTTGAACCAGTATATACTTTATAAGTATCTGTAAATCAAAAGAAACTTTGTGGTATTAAGCATAAATGATACCATAAAGTTCCCATTGTATGCAAGAAACCAATCTTGCGTTGTTTAGAAGATGAATTATTTGCTGCAAATTAGCAATTAACATCCATTAACGCATCTTTTGCTGTTTCAATGGCTGTAAGTTTCAAATCCTCTTCACCCTCTAAATCGCTTAGAATTTTATCAGCAAGCCAAAGGGTGAGCATTTCCTTTTCATCCACTTTGAAGTATGTTGCTATTTGAATTACTTGACTTCTCTTTGCTCGCCTATCCCCACGTTCAATCTTGCTGAACATTGGAGTATCTATTTCTAAGTATGCAGCTACTTGACGCTGCAAAATTCCTTGTTCGTCTCTTAGAGACCTTATCTTGTTTCCTAATAACATATCCGTTTTATTTTTTGTCTAATATTACGATTTCCCAATAGCCTCCAAATCTACCACCTGTTCGTTTAATTTTGCCTAATTCACGAAGTTTACGTATTTGCTTCTCAACTCCTCGTGAAGACATATTCAATTGCATTGCGATTTCAGCGGCTGTTATATGTGGGTCTTGTTTTATAATATCTATAATCAAGTCCTTTGTTTCCGAACTTCTTTCCGAACTTTTCGTTTTTGTTTCCGAACCTCTTTCCGAACCAAGTATGTCTGTTTCCGAACTGTTGCTATTCGTTTTCGAACTTTCACGACATCCTTCATGAACAGGAATAGTAACCAAGAATGTCAAGCGGTCATCTGTAGTTTCAAAGATGGCACGTGGTGAACCATTCTCTGCTAACTTTGTTTGTATTGTTGGAACACCAGTTGAGCGACCCTCTGTAAGGTCAAGTTCTTTTAAGAAATCACCCAAACGACGGTTGCGATAGCGACGACTTTTTAGCATATCGCCCTTTTCAATGTCCTCCTTGGAGATGCTTCTGTCAGGTCCAGGACAATTGAGTATAGAGATTCCGCTTGGTTCAATGGTAATTTCTATTGGTTCATGCTGCAAGAAATCTCTGTGATATACAGAGTTTACAACTGCTTCCTCAATAGCATCGTATGGATAGTTCCAAAAACGTTCTGCCTCCTGCCTACCGGAAATCTTACGCACATGCTCTTTGAGAACATTGCTCTTGATGTAATCCATTGTCTGTTTTATCATCTGCGGAACACTGCCTTTGAATGTAACTTCTGTGAAATTGTTTGGATCATTCATCTTTCCGTTAGGGAATGTCACTATATCAATCTGAGTGTAAGGGAAGAACTTGCTTGGATTCTCGCAGAACATCATGGCTGCCACATTGCGAAGCAAACGGTTTTCTTTTGGTCCTGTGTACAGTTCCATTTGGTCAAGTATGGTAGAAAGCGGAGTCGTTATCACATCATCAGCCAGTTTGCTACCCACTTTGACAAGATAATCACGAAGAAGCACCAATGAAATATCTTCCAACTGAATGTCACTATTACCCCGTTCATCAAAAGGCACACGATTAGCCAACTCTCGCAATTCAACGAGAACTTCACCTCTTGCCTCAATACTACTTGTGCCACTACGGATATAAAAGTATTCTTTCGTACCTTTTGCTGTTACGTTTACGGGTACAGAATATGGACGGTAACTACCAGCAGGACACCATATCACAATCAATTGTTTACCATCTACCTCTTCTACAGATGTGCGAGGTAAGTAGTATGGAGCCATTTTGTTGTTGTAGCCTACCATCTCCTGCAAGATATTGTCTATCTTTTCCATTGGCACACCATCTACTGGGCGAATTGCCATACCAGTCTTGTCGTCAGTATCGACACCAACGATAATATATCCACCGCCAAGATCGTCAAAGTCATTGGCGAAAGCACATATACTGTGATATATACTTCCTGGATTCCAACCTTTCTTGAACTCAATGCGGTTGGATTCTATTTTCTGCTTGTTAAGCAGGTCGTTTATGTTTATTGCAAGTGCCATATAATTTACTTTATACAAATGTTCAAAAGGCTATCTATTGTTTTGTCAAAAGTCTCTTTATACAAGAGACCTTTAATATATTCTGTCGGAATAGATGAATAACCATATTTTGCTCCGAGTATGGCACACGCCACGGCTGCGTTTGTATCAGCATCGCCTCCCGCATTCACCACAGCGAGAAGCCCATCAACAAATGAAGTAGCATGTCGATAAGCCCAAAGAGCCACGGACAATGTAACTAAGGTATAGCCCATGTGGTCATAGTCTACCAAATTATTAATATTTGATTCACACCACGCTTTGTACACGTATTCACAGATTTCTGCATCATATAACTGTGCCAAACTTTTTATTTGAAATAATGTTGGCGGTTGTATACCATAAACCAATGCGTGTATAAGTTCAGATACAATTACACATGAGCCGACACATCTTGGATCGTAATGGGTGAGCCGACAGATATTCTCAGCACAAGTACTTATTTCTTTCGGGAAAAGTCCGACTACTGAGGTACGCATCAGCCCACCATTTGCTGCAGACTGATACTTGCTCATTTCCCATACCTTGTGGGATACATCAAACGGATGCTCCACATAGTCGCCAATCATCAGCACCTTATAGGTATTTTCTCCAATACCCATAGGAGTGCCATTGGCCCAGCCTTTGAAGTGCTGGGCGATGTCGTAAAAATTAACACCCTTGTCTTCAATGACCGCATCAGCAATGCAGAGCATCATGTCGGTATCGTCCGTCCAGCCGCCGATCTCCCATCGTTTCCGATGTCTGTCTTGGTATATCTGCTTGTAGTGTTGTAGTCCATGAGGATATTTCCAAGCGATATCCTCATCTGTCATGAATTCCGTCCCCAATCCGAGTGCATCGCCTATGGCTTGACCATAAAGGCAACCTCTAAATCTGTCAATTGTTTTATGCTCCATAGTCGTATGTATCTAAATTTCTATATAATCATCTCTTTTCAACAGAGGAAGTTCTTCAAGGATGACAACATACTCTCCATTTACCAAATAATAATCTATTCGGTCATCCACAACTTTGGTAAGATAGAGATGGAACACACTAATGCCATCATCCTCCATCTGCCATTCGTCTTTAGGAACAAGGAAATATCCATCTCCAATCGAGTTGTTTTGATAGTCTGATTTTCTTACTACTAAAACATCTTCATTCGTGTCATACATTCGTATCATATAAATGTAAAACTTTCTATGGTATAATATCGTTACTTTTAAATAGTTATGTGTAAAATGTTTTTTATGTTTTACTTTTGACACTGGAGAAATCTTTAAGATTCTGTAATGGACTTCCTGCTAAAAGAATATTATTGATTTTAATATTGTTTGCAGAATATACAACCTCAAGAATATCCTTCTTCAAAAGTTTCTGTTGTTTGTATTTTTCAATTACCAAAATCTATGATCCGTACTAATATCATCACCAGAGAAATCGAATCGTTTTTTTGCAATCTATTGACATACCTTATATTTCGTTCATCTTGATTTTTGGGATATTTTTGCAAATCATCTGCATATATGCTTACATACACCGAATTATCAAACAATTTATGAATACCATCTCCAAAATACTTCCAGAATGATTTTGTATAGTGATTTTTGAATTCATTACTAATTTCTGTCCGAACTATCCATACGCTTCTGTTATCTTGCGATTGACTCAATACTCCTCCGTGAAATAAAGCTATTTTAGAAATTTTAGCAAGCAACATTTCTTCTGTCATCGGAATGTTACCTAAGTTTAAAAATATAAGTATTTTCATTTTAAGTTGTGTTAAGATAGGAAACTAATACCTATAATATTGTTCTTTGTTGTAACAATATCAAGGTTTAATCGATATCAACAGACTTTCTTTTATAGGAATTGTCATTTATTGACTACAAAGATAAAGAATCTTATTCAGACGAAAGAATAAATCATTGGAAATCTTTATTCTGGCATCACATTTCTGTAATTTGAGGCGATTTGTGGTAATTAACGCTACAAATCGCCTCTCATTGTCATTATCTGGATAAACCTTGTGACTTCTTTTTTGGTGGTGCTCCTAATCCAAACTTCTGTGTTCCGTCCCAATTCGTGAGTTGGTCAGCACAACCATTGGAGCCACCGAGTGAAACGTATGTATCTGCGCTGCACGACATGTAATCAATGAACGAAAGGAAGTTCTGAATGATGGGTTCGGTATAAACAACCTCATCGGTAGCAAAGAGTTTTGTCCAGTGTGCGACACATTCTCTCCGATAGTTGCCACAACCATTCCATTCCATGCTCGCGAGAAATCTTTCAACGGCAAACTTTGCTCCTTGTGGAGAGCAAAGCGCAATGTTGGATTTTGTAGCAGTAGCCATAATACCATAATAGATTGCTCTGGCTTCTTTTTCATCGAAATCTATTCTGCTTGATTGCGAAAAGGCTTTAAGCTGTTCATTACCTTCACTAATGAATCGGTCAAGTACACCTTGGTATCTGTCTTGTCTTGCCTGTACCTCACGTTCTGCTTCCGCTTCTTACTCCTTGCGGTCTTCCACACGTTTAACAGCTTCAATTAGTTCAGGCTGTTTTGTCAAATCGTTCCATTGAAGAACCAAGATTTTGTATTTCACCCATAACGTATTGCAAACTGTCTTGAGTTTTGTAATGTCCTCGTTTTTTGAGGCTAATTGGGTATTGAGACTTTCAATAACTGCATCCTTTTGAACGGTTACTCGTCTGACTGCGTTCTCGTCAAGCTGCGATATGTGTTGCTTCACTTTTGCATTTTCAGCCTTTGGCGCTTCATTCTCATTCTGCAATGCCTTGTTCTCTACAATCAGTTTGTTGAGATTCTGCATATAGTAAGGGTAAGTTTTGTTGACAGATGCTCGTATACCATTATTCTGCTTGTCACGTTCAGCGTTGATGGCAACGACAAGAGTCTTAATAGCATCATTGATGTTTGTTGTCCGTTCCTCTCGCCAAGTCTTTTGTCCGATAAGTGCAGGAATAGGAATGGGCAATTTCTTTCTTAACGGCATCCATTGCCTCTTGAACAGGTGTCTTGATATTGAGAAGAGGGAAGGTGAGCTCTTGCTTGTCAACAGTGGCAAGAACAGCGTATTTCTCCACCTTGTCAAGAGCAGCTTTCGCCTGTCGCCTGGCTTCAAGAACCACCTTGTTTCTTATGCCTTCGTCCTCGTTTCTCCTCCTCGGACAATTCATTGTAAGGGATGCCGCGTGCAAGACCATACTTGCGGCCTACCTCATTGTGATAGTCTGTATGAAGTTGCGAGAGATAATCTCCCCATTACTTGCTTCGATGTATCAGGTATTCTTCTGCAACTCATCAAGTTGCAACTTAGGGTTAAGGTGCGCAGCGCCTCTACCCAGGGTACACACCCCACGAATACGGCTACGCTGTAAGTGTTGCGATTAGCCGAAGGCGTCATCCATAGCAGCCTGGCGCGACGCTTGATGGCGGCAGATATCAGAGAGAGTGCTCTCGGCAACATCCACCCCCCACGCGCCGCCGCAAAGGGCGGACTCCTGAAAAGGGACAAGACATTTTGTGGCATCTTCGCCCCAGCAGGCGGCACGGCGAGAGAACACGTTCTTGCACCGCAGCCCCACCTTATTTATATATACCCATCCATAGCCCACATCCGTGCCGGCGGGCATCATCTCCACGCCAATAGAGACTATCGTCTGCACCGTGCGCACATTTTTCGGTCCGTTGTGGTTCAAGGTAAAATATTTTTTGTACTTTTGCGATGTAAATGACATAAGCTATGGATAGCAGACAATTATACCAATTGTACCAACAACACCCCACCGTAACCACCGACAGCCGCAACTGTCCGGAGGGAAGCATCTTCATCGCGCTCAAGGGCGCCTCGTTCGACGGCAACCTTTTCGCCGACGCCGCCCTCGACAAGGGCTGTGCCTATGTGGTGATAGACAACAAGGAATACTATAAGGACGACGGCCGACACATCCTGGTCGACGATTGTCTGACCACCTTCAAGGAGCTGGCACGCGAGCACCGCCGCCAGTTCGACATCCCCGTGATAGGCATCACGGGCACCAACGGCAAGACCACTACCAAGGAACTCGTATCGGCTGTGCTCGCCGAGCGCTACTGCGTGATGCACACCGAGGGCAACTTCAACAACGATGTGGGAGTGCCCAAGACGCTGCTGCGACTCAACGACACCCACGAGATAGCCGTAGTGGAGATGGGCGCATCCCATCCCGGAGACATCCGCGCGCTGGTCGAGTATGTCGAGCCCACCTGCGGCATGATTACCAATGTGGGGCGAGCCCACCTGCAGGGCTTCGGCTCGTTCGAGGGCGTGATGGCCACCAAGGGCGAACTCTACGACTATCTCGCCGCCCACCACTGCCAGACCTTCATCGACGCCGCCAACCCCTACCTCACCGCCATGGCCGCCGAGCGTCATCTCGACAACACCATGACCTACTCTGCCGACGCCGCAAGCCATGCCGACGTGATGGGAAGGGTGGTTAGCAGCGCCCCGTTCCTCTGCTTCGAGTGGACCCACGGCGCCACCTACCGCGTGCAGACCCACCTCATAGGCACATACAATATCACCAACATGCTGGCAGCCATCACCATCGGACTCCGCTTCGGCGTGAGCCCCGAGCAGATATGCCATGCTCTCGAGCATTACATCCCGAGCAACAACCGCTCCCAACTCACTGTGACCCAGCGCAACTCGCTCATCGTGGATGCCTACAACGCCAACCCCACCAGCATGAAGGCGGCGGTAGACAATTTCGCCTTCATGCAGGTAGACCACAAGATGGCCATCCTCGGCGACATGCGCGAACTGGGAGCCGCCTCCCACGAGGAGCACCAACGCATAGTAGACCACATAGCCTCTCTCGGACTCAAGGATGTGTGGCTCGTGGGCGAAGAGTTTGCCCATACCGACACCGCGTATCGCAAGTTTGCCGATGTGGAGGAGGTCAAGCAAGCCCTCGCCGACAACGACATACGCGACCATTATATCCTCATCAAGGGCAGCAACGGCATACGTCTCTACGAGTTGCCTCCACTGCTTTAACACCGACAACATGAAAATAGGACTTGACGCCAAACGCATCGTGCGCAACGGCACGGGGCTGGGCAGCTACGGACGCAATCTGGCCAACGACCTCGCGGGCATCATCGATGCCGACACCCGTCTGCTGCTCTACGCACCCGACGCCGGACGCGACGACCTGCGCACCCAGGTACGCACCACCGCCAATATGGACTTTGTCTACCCCCGCGGCCACATGCCCAAGTGGCTCTGGCGCTCGTGGGGCATCGTGGGCGACCTGCGCCGCGACGCCGTAGACCTCTACCACGGACTCTCGGGCGAGCTGCCGCTGGGCATCCATCGCAGCGGCATCCGCACGGTGGTCACCATCCACGACCTCATCTTCAGGCGACATCCCGAGTACTACAACAGGGCCGATGTGAAGATATACACATGGAAGTTCCACCGCACCATAGCCCAGGCAGACCGCATCATAGCCATCAGCGAGTGCACCAAGCGCGACATCATGCACTACGGACACGTAGACCCCGACCGCATCGAGGTTATCTACCAGAGCTGCAGCACCCACTTCAAGTTGCGCGAGAGCGATGCCAAGCTCCAGGATGTGCACGCCCGCTACGTGCTGCCCAGCCGTTACATCATCAACGTGGGCACCGTGGAGCGACGCAAGAACATACTGCTGGCGGTGAAGGCGCTGCAGCACATAGACGATGTGGCGCTGGTCATCGTGGGCCGGCAGACCGACTATGCACAGGAGGTCAAGGACTACATCGCCGCCCACGGACTGGGCGACCGGGTGCGCTGGCTCAGCGGTGTGCCCAATGCCGACCTGCCCTCGCTCTACCAGATGGCAGAGGCGTGTGTCTACCCCTCGCGCTACGAGGGTTTCGGCGTGCCCATCATCGAAGCCATCCAGAGCGGGCTGCCTGTAGTGGGCTGCACGGGCAGTTGTCTGGAAGAGGCGGGAGGCCCCGACTGCCTTTACGTAGACCCCGACGACGACCGAGCCATGGCCCATGCCATCAGCCAGGTGCTCGTAGGAGCTCCCGGGCGCGACGAGCGCATAGCCCGCAGCATGGAATATGTAGCCCGGTTTGAGGGCAACAACGTGGGAGCCCAGGTGCTCGATGTCTATCGCCGCGTCATCCGGGGATAGACCGCGTCCCGACCGCTCACCCGCATCTTGAGCCTCACCGATGCTCGCTCGGGTGTACCCGAGCCCACCACAGATACGATTATCATCACGTTTGCAGATGCCGCAAGCCATCTGCAAACGTGTTTTTTTTATCCCCCACGGTCATCAGACTTTGCCCCACAGCGTTTGGGCGGCAGCCCTGCTCTACCGGCCGTCCCTTGCCCCTCACCCCGTCTGTCCTCGCTTCGTCGTCAGCCACGGTTGCCGCCCCGCAGCAGCCGTCACGCCGCCCGCGCCACAGCCCTGCGCCCACGCCCCTCGGCGCGCCGCGAGCCGAGGGCGGGGCTGTGGTTTTTAGGCTGTTGGCTGCAATATTTGTCCGCGTCCGCAGTTTTTCAGCCACCGTCTTCGCCGTTGTCCTTACTTTTTTTTATATTTGCACCATATTATATATATAGACAGTTACCATTATGAAAATCATCAAGCACTGCATGTTAGCGTTGGCACTCATGGCCGCCATGCCCTCATGGGCACAGACCGACGAGGGCGTGACGCGTTATGTCAACCCGTTTATCGGCACCGGTCAGGTAGATGCCCACAGCCTCAAGGGCGGCAACTTCCCCGGCGCCACCACTCCCTTTGGCATGGTCCAGCTGAGCCCCGAAGAGTTTGTATGCCCCAATGGCGACGGCGCGTCGGGCTACGACTACAGCCTGAACACCATCTACGGCTTCGCCCACACCCATCTGAGCGGCACCGGCTGTGTAGACCTGCTCGACGTGATGATGCAACCATCGGTAGACCCCATCACCCGTCTGCAGGGCGAAGACCTCTACCCCGCCACCTTCAGCCACGACAACGAGAAGGCCTCCGTGGGATATTATGCGGTTCGCTTCGACGGTTCTGGCATCAACACCGAGCTCACCGCCACCACCCGCACGGGCATGACCCGCATCACCTATCCCGCAGGCAAACCCCAGACGCTGGCGTTCGACATGAGTCACGCCGGACAGAACCGTGGCGGCGACCGCAAGACCATCATCTTCAATTCGCAGCTGCGCCTCGTCAACGCCACCACGCTGGTGGGCTACCGCATGCTCAGCGGATGGCAGAAGGCGCGCAAGGTATATTTCTACGCCCAGTTCTCACGCCCCGTAGTGGCAAAGACATTCCGCCAGGGTAAGGAGGTCTATGTAGACGGCGACGTGGCCAACGGCCGCGACACCCGCTGCTTCCTCGACTTCGGCGCGTCGAGCGAGCCCCTCATCGTCAAGGTGGCGCTCTCGCCCGTGAGCGTAGACAATGCCCGCGAGAACATGGAGGCCGAGAACCCCGGATGGAGTTTCGAGGCTGTCCAGCAGCAGGCAGTGGCAGCCTGGGAGAAGGAGCTCGCCAACATACGCATCGACGGCACCGACGACCAGAAGGCCATCTTCTACACCGGCCTCTACCACGCCTATATCCAGCCCAACACCGTCTCCGATGTCAACGGCGCCTACACCCGCTCCGACTTCACCGACGCGCGTCTGCCCGAGGGCGAGACCCACTACAGCACCTTCTCCCTCTGGGACACCTTCCGTGCCTGCAACCCGCTTTATGCACTGCTCAAGCCCGAGCGAGTGGGCGATATGGTCAAGAGCATGCTGCGCCAGTACGACGTCTATGGCTATCTGCCCATCTGGCAGCTGTGGGGATCTGAAAACTACTGCATGATAGGCAACCACGCCATACCCGTCATGGTCGACGCAGCCCTCAAGGGTCTCCCTGGAGTCGACGCCGAGCGCGTCTACGAGGCTGTGCGCGGCACCTCGATGCGCGAGCACCGCCAGTCGCCATGGAAGTTGCTCGAGCAGTATGGCTATCTGCCCGAGACACGACAGATAGAGTCAGTCTCCATCACGCTCGAGAACGCCTTCGACGATGCCTGCGTGGCGCGACTCGCCAAGCACCTGGGCAAGATGGACGACTATGAATACTTCAACCGCCGTGCCCACCTCTACCGCAACCTCTACGACGAGAAGACTGGTTTCTTCCGCGCCAAAGACGAGAACGGCAAGTGGATGGAGCCATTCAATCCATACACCTACCGACCCAAGGGCATGCACCCCTATGCCGAAGGCAACGCCTGGCAGTACAACTTCTTCGTGCCCCACGATGTGCCCGACATGATAGCACTCATGGGTGGCAACAAGAAGTTTGAGAAGGAGCTCGACCACCTCTTCGCCGACACCACCCGAGTGGACCTCGACGGCGGCGGCAATGCGAGCGGATTTATAGGACAGTACGCCCACGGCAACGAGCCCAGCCACCACTGCGCATACCTTTACAACTGGGTCGGCGCAGACCGCAAGGCACAGTACTACACCAACAAGGTGATGACCGAGCAGTACTTCAACCGCATCGACGGCTACTCGGGCAACGAGGACTGCGGACAGATGTCGTCATGGTACATCTGGTCGAGCATGGGCTTCTACCCCGTAGACCCCGCGTCGGGCGTATACAGCTTCGGCTCGCCCCAGCTGCGCCGCGCAGACATCACCCTCGCCAACGGCAAGACCTTCACCGTAAAGACCAACCGCCGCGGCACCGACGACTGCTACATCAAGGCGGTCAAGCTCAACGGCAAGAAGTATAAGAAGAACTACATCACCTACGCCGACATCATGGCAGGTGGCACCCTCGAGTTTGTCATGGGCAAGTAGTCTTCCAGAGTCATAGCCAGGGGCAATAGCCCCAGAATCGCCCCCAACTGAAGCCCCTCCCCAACCCTCCCCAAGGGGCGGGAGTCCTATCCCGCTGTGTTTAAGGCACTTGGATGGCGCTCCTTCCCCATGTGAAAGGTCGGGAGGGGCTTCTGTTGGTACTCCTTCACCTTGAAGAAGGCTGGGATAGGCCAGCAGTTGGTGCTCCTTCCCCTTGGGAAGGCTGGGATAGGCCAGCAGTTGGAGCACCATCCCCTTGAAGAAGGCTGGGATGGGCCAGCAGTTGGTGCTCCATCCCCTTGAAGGGGCTTTAGGAGATTTAGAATGGGGCTTGATGTGGAACTCCCGCCCCTTGGGGAGGGTTCGGGGAGGGGCTTACACAAGCTGCGGCAACTCTGTAGGAGTTGCGATTCCCCAGCCCAGGGTTGCGGGCGAAGCACGCTACCCTGGGTGTATCCACCCCACCAGCCATGCAACGCTGTAAGTGTTGCGATTAGCCGTAGGCGTTACCCTCAGGGGAAAATTATCAAATGTTCCAAACCCGAGAACGTTCCCTCATGGGAAAATTATCATAAAATATAAACCGGGAAAACCTCGCTGCGGGTAACGCCTACGGCTAATCGCAACTCCTTCAGAGTAGCTTTATCTTTTATCATTGTACCCAGGGTAGAGGCGCTGCGCACCTCAACCCTGGGCTATGAAATCGCAACTCCTACAGAGTTGCCAAGGGTGCGCACCATCCTCTCACCGCACACCACGGATAACCACACACCCCGACCAACCAACCCATCGCACCCCACGGACACCCACACGCCCCGACCAACCAACCCATCACACCCCACGGACACCCACACAACCCTACCAGCCAACCCATCGCACCCCAAGGACACCCACACACCTCAACCGACCCAACCCGTCACACCCCACGGATAACCACACGCCCCGACCGACCATCGCATCGCACCCCATGGACACCCACACACCCCGACCGACCAACCCATCGCACCCCACGGGTGCCCCCACAACCCTACCAACCAACTCTGTGAACCACGTGACCATCGCCACATTTTTTCTGATGACCTCTGCGAAAATTATGACTATCTCCACAAAATTTCTGATGACCTCCATAAATCTCCTGACCATCTCTGCGACGCTGGAGACCACCTCTACAAATTTCCTGACCAACTCCGCCGGCTCGTATCGTCCGAAACGTGTGTACGTGCCTTCCGAAACGCGTGTCCGTGCCTTCCGAAACGCGCATCCGCGCCATACGATACGAGCCAGCGAAGTGGCTTTTGGCATTACTATCGGCGTCTTCGGATGATGCTAAACGCCATGGCGGCCTTCTCGAACTCACCAATATTAAAAATAAAGGAGATTTATTTTGTAATATC
>ULIZ01057316.1_pt1 | contig 17373 bp, 13 predicted proteins | sample 1950601 | NCBI WGS metagenome assembly ULIZ01 (sample SAMEA4835456, study PRJEB28245) | human gut metagenome | biome: gut microbiome; material: fecal sample | place: Denmark | collected 2008 | reverse complement strand
GCGGCGGTCAGCCCGTGCAGCCGGTGGGTACGGGTTGGTTGAAGCCTCTCTTCCCGCTTACGATGAGCACCGTTGCAGAAAGGATCTAATTAAAAATGGCTCGTACATTTGAATATACCGAACGCCCCTGCGGCGTTATTCTCGGCCGCCGCGGCCTTATTAAGGTCATCGGCGTGTGCGCAGTCGCTGCGGGTGCCACGGGCTGGGGGGTTTCCGAACTCCTCGCCAACCGCAACTGCATTCTGCTTGCCCGCCAGGCCGGCCTTTACAAAGACGACAAGCTTTGCCAGAAGATGCATCTGACGAGCTCCCACGAGAACCCCGTGGTCCGCAAGATCTACAGCGACCTCGCCGCTTCTCCGATGGACGACAAGATGTACGGACTGCTGCATACGCACTTCAGCCCGCGTTCCATGCTTGCCCTTCATCACTAATCAGGAGAATACGTCATGTCTGAAAACAACGCCCGCATTCTTCGCTTCCACCTGCCGGACAAGGTGTTCCACTCTCTGAACGCCATCCTGTGGTTCGCGCTCGTCATCACCGGCGCCATCGTGTACCTGTGTGATCTCGAACCCGCCACGGGCGAAGCGCTCATGCTTTGGCACGTCGGCCTCGGTGTCGCTTTCTCGTTCTGCCTCTTCGGCTACATCTTCTTTGCGCCGGATCGTTTCGCGCTGATGATGAACGCCTGCCTCACCTGGGACAGCAACACCTTCCGCTGGTTCCTCAACTTCGGCGGCTACCCCCGTCGCTTCTTCCACATCCCCCTGGGCCCCGTGGAAGTTCCGCCTCAGGGTCGCTACAACGGCGGTCAGAAGGCCTCCTACCTGCTCTTTACGGCGGCAATTTACGTGCTGATCGTGACGGGCTGGCTCCTCTGGGTGTTCGCGCCTGCCATTGGTAAGGAAGCATTCCAGATGATGTTCTACGTGCACGTCTGGGGCTCGATGTTCATCACCGTCCTCGTCGTCTGCGCGCACATCCCGCTCGCCCTTCTCTCGATGTCGCACTTCCTCGCCATTTGGCGTATCGGTGCCGGCGACATCAGCTGGGAAGCCGCGGAACACCACGCTCCGACTTGGCTCGAAAAGGATGTCATCCGCACCAATGTGGAAAAGTAATTCCTTCCGTCTTCTGACGGTTTGAGTTGCCTCAAACGCCCGAAGGGTTCGCCCTTCGGGCGTTTTCCTTAATCGGCACGAAAATTGCTTCAGTAAAATCGTCAATCACTTATTTCTCTGACCAGAGCGACATCATGACTGCCACCGCCCCCAATATGCCGAGCCGACTGGAAACCCCGAAAGGACTGCGCCTTCACATCGGTCTTTTCGGTCGCCGCAACGCCGGAAAATCTTCCCTCATCAATGCGCTCACCAATCAATCAATTGCGATCGTGAGCGACATCGCGGGCACGACGACCGACCCCGTTGAAAAAGCCGCGGAACTCGCTCCCATCGGGCCTGTGGTCTACATCGATACCGCAGGGATCGACGACGTGGGGGAATTGGGACAGTTGCGCGTCGAAAAAACCCTCTCCGTTTTGGGGTGGATGGACATAGCCCTCATCGTCTGCAGCTCGCAGCAGGTGACGGATTACGAATTGGGCCTCATGAAACTCGCGGCACAAAATAAGACCCCCGCCATCGTCGTTTTCAACAAGGCCGATCTCGGCGCTCCGGAGGACTTCGTTCTTAACATCGCCCAAAAGCACAACCTTCCCTACGTCGTCATTTCCGCCAAAGAAAAAGAAGGGATCGACGCGCTGCGCGAAGCCATCATCAAGATGGCTCAGACGAATACGGAACCGGATCGCCCCATGATGGAAGGCCTCATCGCCCCGGGGGATTCCGTTCTTCTCGTCACCCCGATTGATACCGGCGCCCCCAAGGGCCGCCTCATCATGCCGCAGGTGCAGGCTATCCGAGAGATTTTGGACAGCGACGCCAAGTGTCTTACGGTACGCGAAAACCGCGTCGCGGAAATGATTGCCGACCTCAAGACGCCGCCCAAATTCGTCATGACGGACAGCCAGGCGGTACAGAAAGTCTGCGAGGCAACCCCCGCTTCCATTCCCGTCACCACCTTCTCCATTCAGATGGCGTACTGCAAGTCGGATTTGGTAGAGATGGCCCGCGGCGCCGCCATGATCGGTTTTCTGAAACCCGGCGACAAAGTGATGATCTGCGAGACGTGCTCGCACCATCCGCAGCCCGATGACATCGGCCGCAAAAAGCTGCCGCGATGGCTTGAGAAGACCGTAGGCGGAGCACTTGACGTGGAAGTCGTCGTAGGAAAAGACTTCCCCTCGGATTTAACGCCCTATAAGCTCATCCTGCAGTGCGGCGGTTGTGTGGTGACGCGCCGCCACATGCTCTCGCGCGTGCGCGAAGCCGTACGTCAAAACGTGGCGATGACGAACTACGGCGTCGCCATCAGCTACCTGCAGGGCGTATTGGAACGTGCGCTGGAACTGCATCCGGCGGCCATGCAGGCATACCGCGAAGCGCAGGAAAATCTGCGGGTAAAAGGGAGGATTCGTTAAACAGCCTTCAAGGACAGCCAGTACTAACGATACAACCTCACCGGCTCTCCCGAGTTTCCTGCATCATCGGGACGCCTTGTTCTCGGCGATTAAGAGCTACCGCCTTTCGTACTCAGCTGGATTTCGATACGGACGATCGAGTAAAAGACAGGTACGCGATGTGTGTTTGGAAGCGCCATCGCAATCCTCCCAACGTCCGCTTGATCACGAGTCTCGCGGGCGTTAGCTTTTGGCAGTTTTTGGTTCTCAACCCATCCCGCAACAACGGGCGAGCGACCCGGCGGAACACTGCGCAACACCGAATCCCTCGCAAAGCCTTTCTCAAGGGCCAATCGGATTGGTTTGTTTTCTTCGAAAATCACCGTTTGCAAAAAAATCCCTGCCGATGCCGATGTTTCCACCGCCTCGACAGGGATGTCTTTTTCCGAATAGTCCTGAAGTAGAACTACACAACCGTCAGGTCTTTGAGCGCCGCAGGGACGTCCTCGTACACCGCGTCAAACCCATTTTCGGGCCCCCAGATTTCAATGGGGACACCCTCGTTATACCCAGTCTTCACCAGGCGTACGGCAGCCCCGGCATTGCGTCCGGCTTCGGCGTCATTGCGGGAATCGCCCAACATCACGCAGTCCGCAATCAACACGCCCACCTTTTTTGCCCCCAAAAGGAGCATGTCGCCCGCGGGCTTCGGATGCGGCGTATCATCCCCGGCCACAACGGCATCAAAGTAGTTACCGAGCCCCGCATCCCGCACGAAGGTTTCCACCATCGCACGGGACTTGTTGGTAACAAGTACGGTTTTTACGCCCGTCCGGCGCAGCGCGGCCACGGCATCCAACGCCCCTGGGAAGAACTTTGCATCGTGATTGCCGCGTGCGACGTTACGCGCGACGTAAAGTGCACAGGCTTCGTCGATCGTTTTGTCGTCCGTCTGCAGCTGCTTCACGGCAAAAACGTCTTCAATCAGTTTCCGAACGCCTTTGCCCACGAGATCCGCCACCGCTTTTTCGGTCATCGGCGTCGAACCATAAGTCGCCAGCACGTCGTTTAATCCCGCCGTCAGCGCCGGCACGGAATCCACGAGCGTTCCGTCAAGATCAAAAAGAACGGCACGAACCGTCATACTTCACCTCAGAAAACCAAACGCATGTCGTACCACGTCGCACCGCCGTGAACCGAAGCCGAAACCCCGGTGTTCACAAAGCCGAAACGGGCGTAGTAATGCAGCAGATGCTCTTTGCACGTCAGAATGCAGCCTCGACGCCCTTCGTTCTTCGCTTCCGCAATAAACTTTTCGACGAGCTTGGCGGCGTAGCCGCGACGACGGAAACCAGTGAGCACATTAAGCCCGAAAACTGCAGCCCAATCCCCCGTCGGGTTGTGTTTCGACGCATCCGCAAACAAATCGTCGCTGATCGTTTCCTGATTCGTCACCATACCATCAATAAAACCCACGGCCTTGCCGTCGGCTTCGAGAATCCAGAAGTGATCCCCGTACGCCGCGAGGCGCTCGGCAAACTGATCGCGGGTTGCCGCTTCCGCCGCCGGAAAGCACGTCGCTTCAATCGATGTAATGAGATCCAAGTCCGTTGCGTCCGCCCTGCGGAACACGAGTTTTTCCGTCATCGCCATACCCTTACTCAAACTTCTGACCTTGTTCGCGCGTCGTGAGGAACTTCACGTCGAGCCAATGTTTCATCGTCGTCTGCAGGTTGTAAATGGACGTCGCCATGTAGCAGATGTTGCCTTCGCAGTCGCGCGCCAGGCGGTTGGACTGTTCGTTCATGAAGTTCTTCTTCGTCACGTCGTCCGGGAACACCAGCCAACGGGCCGTGGACACATCGGTCGGCTCATAAATTGCGTCGACCTTGTATTCGGTCGCGAGACGCTGCGCCACAATTTCAAACTGCAGCTGACCCACGGCGCCCAGCATCAGGTTGCCGAATTCGCCTTCAAAGACCTGAATGGCACCTTCTTCACCGAGTTCCTTCAACCCCTGGTGCAATTGCTTCCCCTTTAAGGGATCGCGGGCACGGGCCGAGCGGAAGAGTTCGGGCGCAAAGTACGGAATACCGGTGAATCCCAACTTTTCACCTTCGGTCAGCGTGTCGCCGATGTGAAGCTGCCCGTGGTTGTAAATACCGATGATGTCGCCCGCGTACGCCGAATCCATGTGCACGCGTTCGTTTGCCATAAAGGTAAGGGCGTTCGCAATCTTCATTTCGCGGCCTTCACGCAGGTGCTGCACCTTCATGCCGGGGGTGTAGCAACCGGAACACACGCGGAAAAAAGCGATACGGTCGCGGTGGCGCGGATCCATGTTGGCCTGAATCTTGAAGACGAACCCCGTAAACGGTTCTTCCGTGGGTTCCACGGTGCGCACACCGCCGTCGCGGGGCTGGGGCTCGGGCGCCCAATTCACGAGCGCCTGCAGTACGTCTTCCACACCGAAATTATTCACACCGGAACCGAAGAAGACGGGACTCTGCTGACCCGCGAGGAATTTCTCGAGATTAAAGGGTTCGCTTGCACCTTGGACGAGCTCGATCGCTTCGCGCACCGGGCCGATTTCCATCGGGAAGAGTTCGTCCAAACGCGGATTGTCGAGTCCTTCGATCACTTCGCCGTTGCGGTCAATCTTTTCCGTACCCGCGGAGAAGCGGTGCAGACGGTTGTGTAAGAGCGAATACACGCCGCGGAACGTCTTCCCCATTCCGATCGGCCACGTAATTGGCACACACTGCAGATGGAGCACGTCTTCGATTTCACCCAAAAGATCGAGCGGATCCCGCACTTCACGGTCGAGTTTGTTGATGAAGGTGATGATGGGGGTGTTTCTCATGCGGCAGACGTTCAAAAGCTTGATTGTCTGAGCTTCCACACCCTTGGCGGCATCGATCACCATCACGGCGGCGTCCACCGCCGTCAGCACGCGGTACGTATCTTCGGAGAAGTCTTCGTGCCCCGGGGTATCCAAGAGGTTGATGATGTGATCCTGGTATTCGAACTGCATCACCGAACTCGTCACCGAGATACCGCGCTGCTTTTCAACTTCCATCCAGTCACTCGTCGCGTGACGGCTCGCTTTACGCCCCTTCACGGCGCCCGCCATCTGAATGGCGCCCCCGAACAAAAGGAGTTTTTCAGTCAACGTCGTTTTACCGGCGTCAGGGTGAGAAATAATGGCAAACGTACGGCGGCGTTTGACTTCGCGGAGAATCGCCTGTTTGGACATGGATAAATGAGTTTTCCGTTAACAACTTCCCCGGCGCCGCTTCAAAGGGCCGGAGACACAATTAAAAATCGGGGCATCAGAATCGGCGACGATCACTTTGTCGTTTCGCCCGATTCATAAAGAAAGGTGTGTATTTTCCCACATTTTTGACTTCCAACCGACAAGAAAACAAGCGAAAAATCAAAAACCTCAATAGAATCTCGGCCGTTTGCGCCGTGTTTGCAGGCGCAGCACGAAATTTTTTCGTTGAGTCGGCAAAGAAAATTTGGAGATTGTTATGGGTTATTTTCCTCAGTGGCGTCTGAAAACGGACGGCATCATCGGGCCGGATGAACGGCTTCCCGCAGGTCAGATGGCAGCGCTCGGCGTCCAACACGTCGTCGCCATGTTCGGTTCCACGATTCTCGCACCGCTCCTGATGGGCTTTGACCCGAACGTTGCCGTCCTGATGAGCGGTATCGGCACCCTCATCTTCTTTCTAATCGTGGGCGGTCACATCCCGAGCTACTTGGGGTCTTCCTTTGCCTTCATCGGCGTCGTCATCGCCGCAACGGGGTACACCGGAGGCGGCGTCAATCCCAATATCGGGGTTGCCCTCGGGGGCATCATTGCCTGCGGCGTCGTCTACGCTCTGGTGGGCCTCATCGTCATGTGGACGGGCGTGCAGTGGATTGAAAAACTGATGCCCCCCGTCGTCACGGGAGCCGTCGTCGCCGTCATCGGTTTGAACCTCGCTCCGACGGCCGTGAAAAGCTGCGGCATCACGGACTTTGACCATTGGATGGCCTTGGTGACCGTACTCTGCGTCGGGGGCGTCGCGGTTTACACGCGCGGCCTGCTGCAGAAACTGCTGATTCTCGCTGGTCTCATCCTCGCCTACTTCATCTACATGGTGCTCGCCAACGGCCTCGGGTTCGGTAAACCCATCGACTTCTCAGTAATCGCCAACGCCGACTGGATCGGCATTCCGAAATTCCGTTCACCCGAATTCAACCTCGATGCGATCTTTCTCATCGTGCCGGTGGTGATCATCCTCATTGCGGAAAACTTGGGCCACGTCAAAGCCGTCACCGCCATGACGGGCCGCAACCTTGACCCCTATATGGGCCGCGCCTTCCTGGGTGACGGTATCGCGACGATCGTCGCGGGTTCCGTAGGCGGCACCGGTGTGACGACCTACGGTGAAAACATCGGCGTAATGGCCGCCAACCGCGTCTACTCCACGCTTCTTTTCGTGATCGCCGCCTGCTTTGCAATCCTTCTCGGCTTCTCGCCCAAATTCGGTGCCGTGATTCATACGATTCCGCAACCCATCCTGGGCGGCACGTCGATCGTCGTGTTCGGTCTGATCGCCATCGCCGGCGCCCGTATCTGGGTAGTGAACCAAGTCGATTTCGGTGACAACAAGAACCTCATCGTGGCCGCCGTGACGCTCATTCTCGGGGGCGGAGACTTTGCCCTCAACCTCTTCGGCTTCACCTTCGGCGGCATCGGTACTGCAACCTTCGGCGCGATCATTCTGAACGCTCTGATGAATCGATCCCGATAATCGTTCTCCATTGAGTTAATCAGAAACCCGCGTGAGGACTTTCCGCCGCGGGTTTCTTTCCATCGACATACACCATGCTCAAGCAGTCACTGTGGTCTCTCGCGGCCTCCGCCCTTTTTTCTCTCATGGCAGCGTTCGTGAAGCTCTGCGCGGGACATTTCGGCACCTTTGAACTGGTGTTTTACCGATCGTTTTTCGGCGTTCTTTCGATCGGCTTTTTCGTCTTCAGCCATCACTACACCCTCCGAACGCAATACTTTTGGGGGCACGTGAAACGCTCGGGATTGGGAACGCTTTCGATTCTCGTGTGGTTCTTTACGCTGGGGTTGATGCCGTTGAGCACCAACGTCACCCTCACCTACACAACGCCCCTATTTATGGCGGCGAACTTCATTCTTCTCGCTCTGCTGCGCCACCGGGCAATCCCCTGGACACTGTGCCTTGCGATCGTCGGAGGTTTTGCCGGGGTCGTCATTACGCTGCAGCCTTCTTTTGCGAGCGACGCCCTGATGCCGAGCCTGTTATGCCTTTCCATCGGCTTCATTGATCTCGTCATCTACTGGCAGATTAAAGAACTGGGCGACATGAAGGAACCCTCCTGGCGCATCGTTTTCTATTTCACCCTCTTCGGCACCGTCGCGGGGCTCATCGGTACGCTCCTCACCGGAGGACTGCATTCCATCAGCTGGGAATCCGGCGCCTACCTTTTAGGGATCGCCGTCACTGCGACACTGGCGCAACTATGCACAACCCGCGCCTACGCCTCGGGGAATATGCTTCTCTCGTCCTGCCTCGGTTTCTCGGCGATTCCTTTCTCCGCGCTTTTCAGCTGGCTCTTCTTCGGGGACGACATCACTTGGGTAATGACACTCGGGATGGCGCTCATCATCGCCGCCGGGTGTGTGGCTACCGTCAACGTGAAACGACAGGAAGCTCAGCAAGCTACCGATACCGCAACAAAAACATAAACTCCCATTACGTGTATAGTTTTCGCTTGTATCTATTTTTTACTCCCAAGGAAAATCTTATGCGCCCGCTCCCCAAAATGCGCAGCGCGGTTCTCGGTTTCACATTGATTGAAATCGTCATGGTGCTCGTCTTGTTGGGCATTCTGTCTGCTGTTGCCGTCCCGAAATATTTTGATCTTCAGGAAGAAGCCCAAGCCACGGCTTGTCAACACAACCGAGGCGTTGTCCTGTCTGCCATTCATACACAGATGGCTGCCGCCAAGATTGCAGACGATTCACAACTGTTTAACGACTCTTCCGTCGGCAAAGCCACGGAGTCCGCCAAAAAAGTGCTCCAGGAGGACTTTATCGACAAACAACAGCCCCTTTGTCCCAGCGGCGGCCATTTTTCCGCCAAAGCTGTCGAAATGTCTGACGGAAATTACGAATATCACGTCTATTGTAATTTTCACGCTAAAGATTCCGATTCTTCGAGCGGGGGCAACGGCAGCATCGTCGTCACCCGAGAAGAGGCCAATGCGTTCTTGCAATGGCTACAGGCCAATTTCTTACTGCCGGAAAATCAAAAATGGACCAATGATCACTATAAAGATAAAGGGTACGACTGCAGTGACTTATCGCACTTTTTCGGTACCACCGGGAGCGGTACAGAAATTGATTCCGGAGCCGCCATCAATCCTCAGTCAATGGCAGCCACCGTAGCAAATGCTATAAAAAACAGAGGCTTAGATACCGACAATATTATTTGGCGATTAGAAAAAGCCCCAGGCGGTTGGAACAGTTGCAAAGGCACAGACTGCACCATGCTTGTCACCATTGCAAATAAATCGGATACTGTAGGCAAGAACAACGGAGATCCAATTTCAGTTTCACAGTACAAACTGAAATTCACTTACAATGCTGACGGCACTATCACCACAAAAGAGTCTAAGACTTCCACCACCACGGCTAAATTAGAGAAAAAGGTCAACACGCAACTGGATAAAAACAGTTTCTATTGGGCATTGAAGACAAAACAATAAAGAGACTTCGCCTTATGTCTCATCTCAAACCGGAAGAACGCGCCCGCGTATGGATCGACCGCAAGCTCAATGAAGCCGGGTGGAACGTCATCAACCGGGACGAGTTTGCCCCCGGCATGACGGCGGCAGCGGTCCGAGAGGCGCCGATGAAAGGGGGACTCGAGGCCGACTACCTGTTCCTCATCAACGGGAAGGCTGCGGCCGTTCTTGAAGCAAAGCGCGAAGAGGTGAAACTCGACGATCCGCACCTCATCGTGCAGGCCGAAAACTACACGCAACAGGCGCTTCCCTGGTACCCGGTGTGGGCGTCGCCGATCCCCTTCGTGTACCTTGCGAACGGCAACGCCATCGCCTTTAAAGACGTCCGTACGCCCGACGCCCGTTATGAGATCATCCCCGACTTTCCGCGTCCCAAAGATTTGGTGCGCCGTCTGGGGCTCAAGGGGGAATTCGACGGTCTGCCACATCTTTTTAAAAAGTCACTGCGCGACTGCCAATACGACGCCATCCGAAAATTGGAAGCCTCCTTTAAGGCCGGGAAACGCCGGGCCCTCATGGTACTCGCCACGGGGTCGGGAAAAACCTTCACGGCCTGCATGATCGCTTATCGGATGCTCGCCTACACGCCGATGAAGCGCGTGCTCTTTTTGGTTGACCGCAACAACCTGGGGGTTGCCGCAAAGACGGCGCTGCAGACCTTCACGCTCACCGAATCCGGCAAGTCCTTTGCCGACATTTACGGTGTGGAGCAACTTTCGTCGCGTCCCATTGAAAGCCGTACGGCTGTCGTCATCAGCACTATTCAACGGCTTTATTCCAAACTCACCGGCAGCGACGCAGAACTCACCGAAGAAGCTGAAGACGATACGTTTAAGGTCGACTCCGGAAAAACGGTGGAACTCCCCGAAAACCCGCAGCTGCCGCCTGACTTTTTTGACCTCATCATCATTGACGAATGCCACCGCTCCATCTACAGCGACTGGCAGAAAGTGCTTACGTACTTTAAGACGGCGCGTCTGATCGGCATGACGGCAACCCCCATTCCGGAAACGCTCGCTTTCTTTGACAACAACCAAGTGGCCGACTACACGTTGGAACAGTCCGTCGTCGACGGCGTCAACGTCGGTTACCGCATCTTCCGCATCGAAACCGAACTCGGCGAAAACGGCGGCGAAATCGAGGCCGGTGACACTCTCAAAGCCATCAGCCGCGGCAGCGGAACGCCGCACGATCAAACTGCCCTTGCTGACCGGTCTTTCGAGAAAACACAGCTCAACCGCAGCCTCTTCGTGCGGGATCAAATCCGCAAGGTGCTGCAGACCTATAAGGACGCGGTGTACACCCAGATGTACCCCAACCGCGAGCCGAATTTCGATTGGCTGCCGAAGACGCTCATTTTTGCCGCGAGCGACATTCACGCAAAACTCATCGTGGAAGTCGCCAAAGAAGTCTTCGGGCGCACCGACGACAAATTCGTGCAGCGCATCACGTATTCCGTCGGCAACAGCAACGCGCTGATCCGCGAATTCCGCTACAACCGGGAATTCCGCATTGCCGTGACGGTAACGCTCGTCGCCACCGGTACCGACGTGAAACCTTTGGAAGTGCTCATCTTCTTAAACGACGTGCATTCCGAAACGCTCTACACCCAGATGCGGGGACGCGGCGTGCGTACGATTTCCGATTCTTCCCTCCGTGAGGTGACGCCCAACGCCGATCACAAAGACCTCTTCTACCTTGTGGATGCCGTGGGTGTAACGGCAAGCGAAAAGTTCGTTCCCGGCACGGACGCCAAGGAAAAACGCCCGCTCAATCCCTCGTTGGAACACCTCTTGGAACAGATGGCCTTGGGCGTGGTGCCGGACGATTATCTGCAGCTTCTTGCCGGCAAACTGAGCTCAATCGGCAACCGCGCCGATCCCGAAGAAATCTCGGAGTACAACGCATTGAGCGACGTGCCGATTCTCGACTGGGCCGAACGGATTTTTGACGCTTTGAACCATAATCAGCTGCCGCCTTACGAGTCCGCAGAAGGCGACAACACCGAGCGGCTCAACCTCATTGAGGGGCTGCTTTCCAACCTCCCGGCCCGGAAGAAATTGATTGAGATTGCCAAAGGGTACGTCAAGGAGATCGTCGGAAAAACCGACACCGTCATCAAAGCCGGGTTCTCTCACGAAGAAGCGCAGAAATCCACGCACGCCTTTGAAACGTACGTCCGCACTCACCGCGACGACATCGAAACGCTGCGGTTGATCTACAACCAGGAATCCGGAAAACTCACAAGCGCCCTCATTGCCGACCTTTACAGGAAACTCGCGGAAGCGATCCCCGGTTTCAATGTGATGCGGCTTTGGAGCGACTACCGGCTGCTGGATGCAGACCACGTCACGACGCTTAAGCCCGGAGACGAAACCCAGGCGGCCACGAATCTCATTCAGCTCGTGCGCTTTGCTTACGGACTCATCACTTCGCTATATTCCCTCACGTCCGAAGCGGCCCGCCGGTTCGAACTCTGGTGCGGGCAGCGGCAGCGCGAGTTGGAACTCTCCCCGGCGCAGAAAGAACTCTTTCGCAAAATCGCGTTTTATGTATCGCAAAACGGCGGCTGCGACTTCCGGCATCTCCGAACCGTGATGCCCGAAATCGCCAACGGTCTCATCAAATGGCTAAGGTCTGCGGCGTCCGCCAACGAACACATTTATTCCCTCTCCGACTTCATTCTCAAAGCAGCGTAAGCCATGGCTGAAAACAAAAAATCCGAAGGTTCTCTCGTTAAAAAAGTCTGGCGTCTTGCGGACGTCATGGCCGGTGCCGGCGTGGGGTTCACCGACTACCTCACGCAGCTCACCTACCTTCTCTTTCTGAAGATGGATCAGGAAAGCGTCGACATCTACGGGGACGCTTCTTCCGTGCCGCCGGGCTTTCGGTGGGCGGATCTTCTGAAAGTCCGAGGTGAGGAACTGGTGCGCCGCTACGAGCAGACCCTCAAAATCCTGAGCGTTCAGGAAGGCCTCATCGGCACCATCTTCACGAAGGCTTTCAACAAGATTGAAAGCGCGGCCTACCTCGACAAACTCATCACGTTCATTGATGAAGAAGAATGGCTTCTGATGGAAGGCGACGTCAAAGGCGCACTCTACGAAGGCATCCTGCAGAAAAACGGTCAGGATAAAAAAAGCGGCGCCGGTCAGTACTTCACTCCGCGGCCGCTCATTGACGCCATGGTGGACGTCGTTGATCCCCAAATCACCGAAACCGTCACGGATCCCGCCTGCGGCACCGGGGGCTTTTTGCTCGCGGCCTTTGCGCACATGAAGGATCAGTCGATTGATGAAAAGAAGCAGCTCTTTCTGCGCAATAAGGCATTGCACGGAAACGACATCACACCGCTCGTCGTGACGCTGGGTTCCATGAACATGTACCTGCACGGCGTGGGTCTTAAATCGAGTCCCATCACTTGTCAGGATTCGCTCATCAAGCGCCCGGAAGAACTGACGGACGTGGTGCTCGCGAATCCCCCGTTCGGCGCCCGGGCAGCGGGTTCCGTCGAAATCCACCGCGACGACTTCATCGTGGAAACGAAGAACAATCAGCTGAACTTCGTGCAGCACATCATGTCGATTCTCGCGAACAACGGCCGCGCGGGCGTCGTTCTTCCCGACAACGTGCTCTTTGAACGCGAAGGTCAGAAAATCCGTGAGAAGCTCCTCAAAGACTTCAACCTCCACACGATTCTGCGCCTCCCCACCGGCATCTTTTACGCGCAGGGCGTGCAGACGAACGTGCTCTTTTTTGAGAAGGGCAAACCCACAAAAGACGTGTGGTTCTACGACTACCGCACCGACGTAAAACACACGCTAGTTTCGAATCCCCTCACGCGCAAACACCTGGATGATTTCGTCGCTTGTTACTGCGTCGGCCACCTTGCTGACCGCAAAGAAACTTGGAATGCCGAAACGAATCCCAACGGCCGGTGGCGCAAATACAGCGCTGAAGAATTGTTAAAGCGTGATCAGGTAAATCTCGACGTCACCTGGATGACGGAAGCGAAAAGCGCCGACGAAATGCTCACGATGGAAGAAGTGCTCGCCCGCATGGAAGAGCGCGTGAAGACGATTCAGGCGGCGTTTGCCACGATCCGCAAGGAGCTCGGCAATGAACTTTGATCGTCTGCGGCAGTTGCTGATTCAGAAGGCTATTGAAGGAAAATTGATTCCTTCAAATAGCAAAAAACATTCCATCACGAAACAAGATGGAGTTCCTTTTGCTATTCCCCAAAACTGGCAATGGGTTTCTTTATCAAATATTTCCCAGAGAATTCACTATGGTTTCACGGCTTCTGCAACTTCTTCGGGAACATACCATCTGTTACGTATAACGGACATCAAAGAATCTGGTGTTGACTGGTCTTCGGTGCCTTATTGTCAAATAGCTGAAGAAGACGCAAAAAAATTTAATCTCTCCGAAGGAGATATTGTCATTGCTCGTACCGGAGGAACAATTGGAAAAAGTTTTCTGATTCAGAACAAAGATTGTTCTTCTGTTTTTGCCTCTTATCTAATTCGTGTCATTCCTGACGCCAATTTAGTTTTTCCTGAATTTCTTATCAAATTCATGGAATCTCCTACCTATTGGTCTCAGTTATCAAAGGCCTCCAGAGGCACCGGTCAACCAAATGTAAACACTAAATCATTAGGCGCATTATTAGTTCCCCTGCCTCCCATCGAAGAACAACGTCGCATCGTCGCCCGCCTGAACGAACTCCTTTCCGTCATCAAACAAGCGGAAGACGCCTACACAGACCTTCAGAGTCTGGGTAAGACCCTGCGCGAAAGAATTCTTCAGAAGGCGATTGAAGGGAAATTAGTTCCGCAGCTTGACGAAGAGTCTGCCGTCGAACAAATTGGTGAAGCACCTGCAGAGACACCATTCGCTATTCCGCACAAATGGAGATGGGAATACCTCCAAACTGTTTCGACTATTGTTGCAGGTCAATCACCGAAAGGCGAGTCTCTGAATGAAGCCTCCGAAGGAATGGAATTTCATCAGGGGAAAACTGATTTTTCTGATCGGATTATTGGCGTATCAAAAAAATTCACCACCGAACCCATGAAAATCGCTGCAGCCAACAGTGTTTTAATGTCTGTAAGAGCTCCTGTTGGCGATGTGAACTTGACTGATAGGCAGCTGTGTATTGGTAGAGGTTTATTTTCCGTTTTACCCCAGGAAAACATTGACTTAGAGTTCCTCTTCGCTTATTTGCAAACTACGAAAAAACATCTGGAATCATTAGCAACCGGAACCACATTTAAAGCTATTAACGGCAAGGTTGTTAGACAAATTGCCATCCCAGTTCCTCCCCTCGCCGAACAACACCGCATCGTCGCCAAACTCAACGAACTTCTTCCGCTCATTGACCAAATGACGGCGGTCTGAGTACCCTGTGCAGAAACCTCTTCACAAAGGATCGTGAACCATGACCGACAAACTCTTCATCCTCGGCGACACTTCCTTCGAACGGATGCGGACGCGCGGTGCGTACTTCGTGGATAAGACAGCCTACATCCGTCAGATCTACGAAGACGGCAACTACGTTACGCTCATCACGCGGCCGCGACGTTTCGGGAAAACGCTGACGCAGAGCATGCTGAAGAGTTTCTTCGAACTCAACTACGCGGCGCCCGACGACCGCACCCAAGCTCAGGCGCTTTTTAAAGGGCTCGCCGTTGAAAAAGACACGGCGTTCTGTGAGGCCAACCTCGGGCGTTGGCCGGTACTTTCGCTTTCCTTCAAGGATGTGGGCGGCAACACGTTTGAGGATGCACTGACGAGCCTTGCCACGACGCTTTCTGCCTGCGTACAGAAATACGCTTTCCTCACCACGTCCGAAAAGCTCACCGAATTTCAGCGCAGCGAAATGACGACGCTGAGGAATCTTCCGAATCTGCCGTTCGCCCTCCAAAAAGAAAAGAGCAAAGCAGGATTGGCCGCGATCATCTTCGCCTTCTACACGGTGTTTAACCGCTCGGTCATCGTACTTCTCGACGAATACGACGTGCCGCTCAACAAGGCCCGCACCGGCGGCTACTACAACGACATGATCGACGTCATACGGGAGATGTTAAGCCGCGGTCTCAAAGATTCTGACTACCTTGAAAAAGCCGTCGTCACGGGGTGCCTCCGAATCGCCAAAGAAAGCGTTTTCACGGGGCTTAATCACTTCGGCTGCCACACGGTTTCGGACGACTCGTTAAGCGACGCGCTCGGCATCACGACCGACGAAGCCCAAAAAGTCCTCGCCGACTTCGGTCTCACGCCGTACGCCGATGCCGTTCGGCGTCACTACGACGGCTACCGGTTCGGAAACCGCGAAATGTACTGCCCGTGGGATCTTCTCTGTTTCTGCCGAGACAATGCCGGCAAAACGGTCGGGGAGTACACCAACTATTGGACCAACACGAGCGGGAACGATCTCATCAAAGAATTCGTGCATTACGCCGATGAATCGCACCTTCTGCTGTTGCGCGATTTACTGGCGGGGAAAAACGTCACGGGGCGCATCACGGAAGACCTCTCGTTTGCGGAACTAAACGCCGCGCATTCACCGGAAAACCTGCTGAGTCTTCTTTATGCGAGCGGTTACCTCACGAGCGTCGGCAAGAACGCCGACGGCACTCGTGAACTCACGATTCCCAACGAAGAGGTGCTCTCCTGCTTTAAGCGGGAGGTAGCGAATTACTTCAGCCCCACCGATCACTACTACCAAGCCATAGGGCGCGACCTTCTCGCCGCCCTCAGTGCCGGTAACGGCGCCAATGCCAACCGAATTCTGCAGCGCTTCCTATTGCGTTACGTGAGCGTACGTGACACCGGCAGCGAATCGTTCTATCACGGCATGGTGCTGGGCTTATTGGGTTCCGCTTTAAAGGACGACCTCGCTTCCAACCGCGAATCCGGCGACGGCTACCCCGACGTGAGTTTCTTGAACCCCTCGGACAACACCGCCGTCATCCTCGAATTTAAAAAAGCTGCGTCTTCGGATCCCGCGGCGTTACGCGCCTCTGCACAGGATGCCCTCACGCAAATTCACGAACGACGGTACGCGCTTCCTTTCACGGACGCCGGCTGCCAAACGATTCGCCTCTACGGCATCGCTTTCTCCGGAAAGACCTGTTACACCGTCCTTGAGACTCAGAAGCCGGCGTAACGGAAAATCAATGGGGTAGACGAAAAAGTTTGACATTTTTGCAGTATGTTCCCAAAAAAGCTTAACTTTTTGGGATTACGATGCAAAAAATCAAAGTTTTCTCTGTCCCTTTTCCGTCTCCAAACGCACGTCGTCCCCGATGCCGAAACATCGGGGGCGACGCTTTAGATACCGTTTTCAGTAACGCAAGTTACTTACGGGGACGCTTTTCAAGCAACGGTTCCGTCACACCTTCGACACCGACAAGAAGCACAGTCGTCAAGAACGCCAACTGAGAGCCCAGGTAGCTGTCCTTCGGGTCGTACCATTCCTTCACGTTGTGGTTAAAGCCTTCGGCTCCGCCACCGCCCAATGTAGTGGCAGGAATACCGCAGTTCACCGCGATGTTGTGGTCGGTCGACGCTGCGTCATAGCCCTTCAGTTCGATTCCGAGTTCCTTCATGGAAGCGCGGGCCGCCTGCAACACGGAGACGTCGTGCGACTGCTGGCCGCCGGGACGGTGGCCGATGGGTTCGAGCGTAAGCTTCACCGCATTATCACCCGTCGCACCCCAGCGCTTGTTTTCTTCTTCACAGGCCGCTTCGATGAGGGGAAGAATCTGCTTTTCAAGATCCACCAATTCTTGAGCACCGGCGCTGCGCATGTCGAGTTCCATTTCACAGTGCGCCGCAATGGAATTCACTGTCGTGCCGCCAGCGACTGTGCCGCAGGTAAAGGTCGTGCGAGGATCGGGGCAGGTCTGAACATCCGCAATCTTCGCAATGGCGCGACCCATGGCGTGAATCGCGGAAGGCGTACCGAAGGCCTTCCAAGAGTGTCCGCCGGGACCATCAAAGTGCACGCG
>ULIZ01052785.1_pt1 | contig 17393 bp, 10 predicted proteins | sample 1950601 | NCBI WGS metagenome assembly ULIZ01 (sample SAMEA4835456, study PRJEB28245) | human gut metagenome | biome: gut microbiome; material: fecal sample | place: Denmark | collected 2008 | reverse complement strand
CGTGTAGGGAAAATCAAACGAGCGGTCGATCTGCGCCGTTGTCATTGGCGGGAAAGGCGGGTTGACCACCGTCCAACGGTCGGCCACGCGTTGCAGAAGGCGCTGCGGATGCAGTTTGTTGCTCTCTTCTTCGATGTGGCGGAAGTTGGCGGCATATTTCTTCTTGTCGGCCAGGCATTCCTCGTGGGAGAAAAGCGTGATGTCGTCATCGCGGAAACCGCCTGGGATGTCGGCTTCCGTTTCCAGCGTCACGGTCTGTCTCACTGGGAAGCGGCGCACAATCTGGCGGAAGGCATCGGTTGTGCAGTGGGCCTCTTCGCGGCCGTGCAGGAGTTTGTCTTCAAGCAGATGGCAGAGCTCAGCCGTTGGGAGTTCGCCCATGCCATAGACAATCATGTCGGCCCCGCTGTCGCAGAGCACACATTTGCGAAGGCGCTCCTGCCAGTAGTCGTAGTGCGTGACGCGGCGCAGCGATGCCTCGATTCCGCCGAGCACCACTGGCACGTCGGGATAGAGCTGCTTGAGAATCTGTGTGTAGACCACTGTTGGGTATTCCGGCCGCATGTCGTGTCGGCCGTCGGGACTGTAGGCATCTTCCGAACGCAACCGTCTCGCGGCCGTGTATTTGTTCACCATGGAATCCATACATCCCGGTGCCACAGAAAAGAAGAGGCGTGGCCGCCCCAGTTTCTTGAAGTCGCGGAAGTCGCCATGCCAGTCGGGTTGCGGCACGATGCAAACGCGGAAGCCCTCGTCTTCGAGCAGGCGGCCGATGACGGCGGCGCCGAAAGAGGGGTGGTCAACGTAGGCGTCGGCCGAGAAGAGAATGACGTCGGCTTGTTCCCAGCCTCGCAGGTCCATTTCTTTGCGGGTGGTTGGCAACCAGTCGGAGAGCTTGTGTTGTTCGGTTGAATTGGCCAAGGGAGAATTTGTTTTATGGTTTGGGGAAGGGCGGAGTGTTGGGCGTTGGCAACTGTCGTGCTTATTCCTCCGTCGTGCTTATTCCTCCGTCGTGTTTCCTTCCTCTGTTGTGTTTTCCGTTTCCGGATGCGTTTCACACCATTGTTTGTAGCAAGCCATCAGGTTTTTGAGTCCGTAGGCTTTCATTTTGTCATGGTAGATGACATCGATGCAGAGGTCGAGCAGGTCTTTGCAGTTGTCAGAGGCGTTGGCGATGAGTGCCCGCACCGTGAGTTTGAGTTTGTCGAGCACGGGTTCGGTGACATATCCAGTGGAGTCGACCAGTCCGTGGAAGAGGTTGTATTTTCTGATGGTTTGGAGGTTCTCGTCGGTGATGTCAAGGTGGCGCGTGCCGCTCTCGTTAAGTTGGATGTCGTACATGGTTTGATGTTGTGTTAGGTTTTTCAGAAATTTGGGGCTCATGCCCTATGCAAAGCTACAAAAAAGCGGTGAGTTACGTGGGGATTTCGTGTGTTTTTTTGACCTCGGCAGCGTTTGCCTTCCTTTTCCTTGGTGGGCCGCTTCCCGTCAAATAGGTGGCGGGTTGTCTTCTGCAAACGTGTGCTGGGAAAAGAAAAGCGAAGACCATTACACGGCGTAATGGTCTTCGCTCAGGATATGTTTCTTCTTTGAAGATTCGTCAGTTCTTCCAGATGCCATAAAGCCAGCGGCGTATGACAAAGACGTTGAAGGCCGAGACGAGGAAGAGGTAGGCCAGGGCGAGACAGAGCGTCGGGAGGACGGAGGAACCGCCGAGGCCGATTTCTTCCAGTTGCCCCTTCCACAGTTGGCGGCAACAGAGGGTGGCGGCGGTGGCAACGAGCGTGATGGCGGTGTTGGCGCCGATGACGATTGTCTCATAATAGCGGCTGATTTCGAGGGGCGGGAAGCCCATGAACATCAGTTTGCGGATGGTCTCTTTGCTCTTTTGCAGCAGGAGGAAGATGGAGAGCGTGAGGATGAAGAGTGCGAGCATGCTGATGACGACACCATTGGTGGCCACAACGCTCGACACGACGCGCAGGAAGGCAGAGATGTTTCCTGTGCTTCCTTTGTCGCCCGCCATTTCCAGGTCGTGTTCTTTCAGATAGCGTTCCATGTCGGCAGCCGCGAGGCGGTCGATCTTCACGATGAGGCGCGAAGGCTCCTGAGGAGGCCCGGAGTAGTAGCGCTTGTTGGCCCAGTCCATGAAGCTCTGCGGCACGGCGATGGTGTTCAGGCGCGAAGAGAAGCCGACGACGGCAGCGGAGTAGGTTTCGGTGACGTTGCCTTCACCCGTCAGTTGCAACGTGATGGGCACGGCGCCCACCATCTTGTCGCTTACTTGCGGGAGGCCCTGCGGGATGGCAAAGCCGAAGTTGTAGAGCGTCAGATAGTCGCGGCTCATGATGATGGGCACGAACTTTTCCTCTGGTTTGAAATACCAGCCAGAGGGCAATACGTCGAAAAACTCGTCGGGCACCGACTCAAAGAAGAGGTAGGTCGACAAGCCGCGCCCGCCCATGTCGACAGAAGCGTTGACGGCAAACTGCGAGACGCTGAATTTCCCCACCTTCTGCACCCATTTCTGCTGCTCAAGGTTGGAGATGTCGTCAGACGTGAACCTCACGGGCGTGAAGCCAATGCCGTCAACCTTCTTCGAGAGCACGATGTAGTCTTCGGAGAAGAAGGCGTCGCTGTCGCTGTTGCTGTGCTGGCTGTCGGCATAAAAGAGTGTGCCGATCAGGATAACCGACAGACCGACAACGTTGGCCAAAGCGTAGCCCAAGAGTTGTCCTTTGGAGATGTTCCTTTTCAGGAGACACCATATCTCCTTTCTGAATTGTTCTTTCATAGAAAAACGGAATGTGATGGAGGTGCTCGTGCTCTGCGCGGGCGCGGAACGTTGGGCGGAGGCCGGGATGCCAGTTACAATGCGACAAATTCGGCGTTGCTTAGCAACAGGTGGTTGCCAACGGAAGTGGCGATGACGCCTGCGCCCTGCCGCTGCGCTTCTTCCGAAACCATCTGAGCAACGATTTGGTTGTTGCGCGCGTCAAGGTGGCTGACGGGCTCGTCGAGGAATATGAAGTCGAAAGGCTGGCAGAGGGCCCTGACGAGCGCCACGCGTTGCATCTGTCCGATGCTCAGTTGGCTGGCCAGCACATCGTATTTCTCCGCGATGCCCACCCTCTCCAGGCAGTCCATGATTTCCTGCCGCGTTTTGTGGTGCGTGCGGTTGTTCTTCAGGTCGATGTTTTGCCCAACGGTCAGTTCCGGGAAAAGCGCCATGTCTTGCGGCAGCAGGGAAATGTTTTTCGTTCGAATCTCACACCACTGTTCAACGCTGAGTGCGCGGGTGCCCTGACCATTGAAGAGAATCTGCCCCTTATAGTCCTGGCGCGTTCCGAAGATGAAACTCAGGAGAGAGGATTTCCCGCTTCCCGACTCCGCTTGGATGCAGAGGCGGCAGCCACGCTGGAATATAAAAGACGGCTCTTCCCAAATCTGGGAAGAGCTTATCTTTTCTGTCTGCTCCATCCCCGAGAACACCAGGGGGAGGAGGTTGCTGATGGTGATTGTTTCTAACATGAAAATGAGGTTCTGCTGTGGCAGGTGGTCTGGAATGCTTGGCGTTCCAACTTATATATATGGTGTTTCAGCCTATATATGGTGTCCCTACCTATATATATAATGAATTTGACCACCTACTTGCCATTACCTGCCTGCTTAGTAGGCTTCATTGTAATCGTAGTCCTCTGTGGCGCATGAATCGACATCTACCATGTCGTAATCATAGGCCATGGTGTCGGCATCGTAATAGTTGTTTACGTAAGGATTGGGGTTCATGCTTTCAAGCTTGTCCTCGATTTTTCCGCTCTGCTCGACGATTTTGAAAATCATCTTGGCCACCTTGGAGATGATGCCAGCGTCGGTGTCGCCGTCAACTTCAAGCGTCATGACAGCTTCTGAAGTATTGGGCTTGCAACCGATGAGGAGCTTGATGTTGTTCTTGAGATTCAAGTCGCGCATGAGTTGATTGTCTGGCGACAGTCCTGCGCAGAAAACGCTCAGGTATTCATCGAGATTGGAACTTGCCACCAAAGGATTGTCGTTGCTCTCCTTGATTGGATGGTTGGCAATGACGATGAAGTTGCCCACGTTCTTCACGTAGAAGGCACCTGGTTTGCCGGTGATGTTCTGAAGTTCGATGGTAAAGCCAGTAGCGTTGTCAGAGAACGGCACGCGAACCTTTTCCAGGAGACCCTTCATATCGTCGATGAGGCGCTTGGCCTTGCCCTCCTTGGTTTCGATCACCATTGTGGTCGAGAAGGCCGACATCATGTCGTCTGTCTGATAGGCGATGCTGCCGATGGATTTCAAACCGTTGTTCATGCCGAAGCCCATAGCAACTGTGCCGTCAATCTTCTCCAAGTAAGCCGTCACGGCGCTCAGCTGGGCACGGTCGCCACGGGAGAGGCCTGAGCTTTGGGCGATGAGGTCAGTGTATTTGTCCCAGTTGACGTTCTTGGCGCTCATGGCAAAAATCATAAACTCGTTCTTGTCGAGCAGAGCCAAGGCGTCTTTGCTGACATTGGCAGAGAGGTCAAGATAGTCCTTAAACTTGTCGCAGTTGAATTTCTCGCCCTTCTCGTCAAACAGTTGGACTTTGACGGTGGCCTTGTCCTTTTCCAGTTCGCCGCGCATGCAGACGTAGCCGCTGTAGAGGTCAGCGAGGTCGGAGGGTACACCATTGTTGCGCAGTTCACGTCTCAGTTCCTGCGGCAGGGCAAAAGCAATACCGCCAGCGTTGCCGTCGAGGATGTAGTCGCCGAAGTTCGTGTCGGCAAAGTTGTGTTTCGCTGCGTCTTCAACGACGTTGGCAAGGTGGGAAGTCGGTTTGAAGTCAGAGCCGACCCAGACCCTCTCAATCCAGTAGGCGTAATCGTCTTTAATCAACAGGTAGCCGTAGTCGTCATACTCAGAACTGCTACCCTCGTAGACCTTTTTCTTATAGAGCTTGGCATCTCCGTCGAAGTTCGTTTCTTTGTAGCCGTCCTTCTCGATGGAAGCGATGAACTGCGACTTGTCGGAAAGCGCAAACAGGATGATGGGGCGAGAGTCCTTGTAATTACCAAAGATGGCACAGGCATCCAAGTCAATACCTGATTTCTTCAGGAAATCGTTGGCCTTGTCGATGTCGTTGGCTTTTTGACGGGGAAGGGCGTCAAGCACGTAGGAAGGCAACTTGATTTTCGAGTCTTCGATGGACCCGCCTGCCGACTCTAAAATGGTTTTTACATTGCCCACACAAACAATTTCCGTGTTTTCGGGAATCTGCTCCAGCAAGGCTTTCATCTTGCCGTTGTCTGAGCAAGAAGTGGTCATGACCAGCGCCATGACGAGACAAATAAGTCCGCTTAAAATTCTTTTCATAATAAAGATACTCTTGCAACACTATGGTTAGGTAAATCAATGGTTTCTATGGACAGTTCCGCTGTCGGGAATAAACAGTGTTCACCCCATCCTATTTCTGTATTGTTCAGTATAGAGAGTATCTCCGTTTATACATTTATCTGTCCTGAGTTGTGCCACCCGTAAAGGCCCATTTGATTCAGTGTTGCAAAGATAATCCGATGAGCCTTGGATAACATACGGCAAAGTTATACTTTTTTTAGTAATGCTGCAAGAATTTTTGAGGTTTTATTGTAAAATGTCAAGAGGATATAGCAAGGATTGTTGCGACGTGAAATTTTTTTAGAGCTTTATTGGGATTTTCGCCTTGCGGGAGAAAAATTGGTCGGTTGTTTGCCGTGAAGGAATCGGCAGAAAAGAGTATATTTGCGGAAAATCCCTTTTGATATGCGTAAGACCTTCTCTTTCATCGTGTTGAACGCCTGCCTGGCGGCCGCCGCTTTGCTTTTTCTTGTCCCTTCCCGCCTCTGCGCCCAAGGGACGAGCACCGTTGACAGTCTCTTTCAGCGGTTTAAGGCCGCTTCGGCTTTCGACTATAATTTCCCCCGCGAAAAAGTGTTCCTCCACCTCGACAACAATGCCTATTTCGAGGGCGAGACCCTTTGGTTTAAGGCCTACGTGGTGAGGGCGTCGAGCCTGAAGCCCAGGCCGTTAAGCCGTGTGCTCTATGTGGAACTTCTCTCCGATGCGGGGGTGCTGATGCAACGCAAACTCCTGCGCCTCGACTCCCTGGGGCAGGCCAACGGCGAGTTTGACCTCGAACTTCCCGTTCGCAGCGGTTATTACGAGGTGAGGGCCTACACGCGAGAGATGACCAACTGGGGCGCGGCGGCGTGCTTTTCGCGCGTGGTGCCAGTGTTCAGAAAGGGGAAAGACGGAAAACTCGACAACGTGCCGCTCACGGAGATGCCGCGCAAGACGTCTCGCGCCTTTCCCCGGCCTAACGGTGTGCTCGACAGCGTGAAGACCATCGTGGAGTTTTATCCCGAAGGGGGCAATCGCGCGGAGGGCGTGGCGCAGCGCGTGGCTTTCCGGCTGACGAACGGTCGCGGGTTTCCTTCCCCTGGCATTCTGCACATCAAAAACGGGAAGGGGGAGGAAATCACTACGGCGCGGGCCGAACATGAGGGCTTTGGCACGTTCTTCCTGCCAAAGAGCGCAGGCAACGGGCTTTATGCCGTCGTGGACAACGACCGGAAACGCTACGAACTGCCCGATGTAATGCCTGGACTGCCTTATGCGATGACCGTCAATAAGCACCTCGACGGTGGGGCTGATATCATCATCGGCGCCAGCGAAGCGGCGGACACCAAGAGGCTACTCGGCCTGGCTGTATTCTGTCGTGAAACGCCCACCTATTTCGACACGCTGAGCATTGCGGCGGGCGAGACTTTGGAGATGGCGCTCTCCGACAGGGCTTTCCATCTGGGCGTGAACCGCATCGAACTTTTCGATGCGACGGGGGAGGGCGTGGCTTCGCGCCTCGTGTGGCACGGAACGATGTCGCAGGAGATTTCAATGGCGGTGCGGCAAAACGAAAAGGTGTATGCACCCTTCTCGCCTGTGGCCCTGGAGTTTAGTCTGAAAGACCGTCAAGGGAAGCCCGTAAGCACCACGTTTTCTTTGGCCGTGCGCGACGACAACGGCGAATTGGTGGAGGGAGAACATGCCGGCGTGCAGACCGATTTGCTGCTCTCTTCGGAACTGAAGGGATATGTTCATCGCCCTGGATATTACTTTGAAAAGGTCGACGAGGAGCATCTTGCGAATCTCGACCTCCTGATGATGGTGCAGGGATGGACGGCCAACAGTTTTTCCACCCTATCCGGTCGCAACGCCTTCCAGCCCAAGGAACCCATCGAAGAGAAACTCACGCTCAATGGTACGGTGTTTCGCGAGAACAACAAGCGCCAGCCACTTCCCAATATGAAACTGAGCATCAAGATGTATAGCAAAGAGGGCGCGGCGCTGTCGGGAGAATGCGTCACCGACAGTGTGGGGCATTTCGCCTTTGTCTCTAACGAAGACTACGTGGGCAACTGGATTGCGCAGTTCACCACGCGTAACGAAAACGACAAGCGGCGATGGAGCCGTATTGCCATCGAACGCTGGTTTGAACCGGAACCGCGGCCGCTTACGGGCGTGGAATTGTTTAAGGCGCCGCCGAAACCTTGGACAGACTTGAAGGCGGGAACGGAGGTGCCGGCCGTGAGGACCTTCGTTTGGAAAGACACCATCCCCCGTTTTGTCGGCAACAAACTGGGCGAGGCGGTGGTTGTCAGATACAACAAATATAAGGGCCTTACTGGCGGCCGATACACCTATAATGGCGGCGAGGCTTTCGGGCAGCGGCATGCCATCGCGCAATACAACGTGCTTATGGAGGCCGAGCGGGAGAAAGACGATGGCGGGGCTACGGGATATTTCTATGAGTTTCTGCCGAAAATCGACCCGAAGGTGAGATATGGCACCGACTATCCCTCTGCGGAGGCCGCGAACACCAGTGTCGGCATCACGAGGGAAGTGAGCCAAGACATTGGAAGCCTGAACGGCATAGAAGATTCGTTGCCCATTACCCTGTTTTACAAAAACCGTAAACCTCAGATATTCCTCAACAACGACGACCACATGAATGTCTCCCTCGTTGACCTTATGACCGACGAGGTCCAGTCGGTGTCCATCCTCAAGAACGGCAGCAACGGCACTTCCCTCGATCCCATGAAGATGAACGGCAAACTCTGGGCCATGTTCATCTATGAAGTGCCCGACTATTTCCGTTTTCTGGAAAAGCGCGGCATCAACAAACGGCGTGTCACGGGCTACAGTCGGCCGAAGCGCTTCTTCTCGCCAAGTTATCACGGTCTCGACACTCCGACGGACGAAGACGTCAGACGCACGCTCTATTGGAATCCCAATGTGAAGAGCGACGCGCAGGGCAAGGCCTCAGCCGTTTTCTTCAGCAACAGCCGCGAGAAACAATATCTGCGCATCTCCGTCAGAGGAGTGACGGCCGACGGCCGCTTTGTGGATTTCGAACAATAAAGCTGTGAAAGCCGTGCCTGGTGGTGCATGACAAACCAAAGGCGGATGTCCAAGATGAAAGTCTTGAACATCCGCCTTTGCCGTATGTGGCAATCTGATAACCGTATGGATTATCCTTGTAATAGTATAGACAATCCTTGATACAGTAAGGATAACCCTTGTAATCCCTCCTGTTGGAAAATCCCCGAGAACATTTTCTTCCTATACCTTACAGCTGTCCGCTTTCAACGAGGCGCACCACGCGTTCCGTATAGCGGTCGTCGCCTTCAGGGTCGTAGCGTTTCGTTAGGCTGTTGCCGAAGCAAAAAGCCATAGCTTGGTAGATGTTGGCCTTGAAAGAACCGATGAAAGCCTGAGCGATATTATAGCCTGTTTGCCCACATTCGCGGTCGATGAGCTTGACGAGTAGGCGGCCCTGCGAGCGTGAGAGACGCTTCAGCGTGGGGGCATATTGCTTCTTCAGTCCGTCTTCAACGAGCTTGATGTGTTCCGCCTTTTCCTTCTTTGTTGGTAGCGTCTGCAGATAGTCGTAAGTCTCAATCACGGTATATTTTGCCAGTTTCGCCAGCGGCAGCAGTCGCTTCACGTTGGCAACCAATCGGTTATAGCGGTCGCGCTCCTTGTCGTTCTTAAATGTCATGGGGGGATACTTATAGAAAGTGGGGAAGATGATGGCGGGGATGCTGTCGCCGTGGAAGAAGACGCGACTATTCATGACCTTAATCTCCATATTCGTGGCGGGCGGCATCTCGTCGTCTGGCACGTTGTCAATGTCGGGAATGACCTGTGCTGAGGCCATCTCCGACCCCAAAGACAGGAAGAGAATGAATATTATATATTTGAAGTACTGCATTTGCCCGCAAAATTAACAAGAATCTCTTGAGATGCGCGTTATAAATCCTTAATTGACTGCGAAAATCGCCAAAAAATAACTTACTTTGTAGTAATTATAACGATATTTCGACTCTGCCAGTGCATCGCAGCAGGATGCGGCCCAAAAACAGGGGCGGGCAGGGGCGGCAGACGTATCGCGAAACTTAAATTGAACAGTCATGGGTCGCAACAAGAAAGAACAGAAAAGCGGCGGACGCTTAACCAAGAAGCAGATCATAAAAAGACTTCTTGACCTCTTTGCCTCTGAACCAGAGAGGGAATTTAGTGTGAAGGAAATCTTCGACTTTATACATGCCGCAAACCATCCGGCAAAAATGCTGACGATGGATGCGCTCTCAGAATTGGTGCTCGACGATTACCTCACGTCGGACAATAAAGGAAACTACCGAAATGCCGTGCGCTCCAACGTGATGGAGGGTACTTTCCAGCGCAAGCGCAATGGCAGAAACTCCTTCTTGCCCGACGATGGCGGAAAGTGTATCTTGGTTTGTGAGCGCAATTCGCTCCACGCCCTCGATGGAGACCGCGTGAAGGTCACGATGCTGGCACGCCGGCCGGGACACACGCGCGAGGCCGAGGTGACGGAAATCTTGCAACGTGCCAAAGATACCTTCGTTGGGCAGTTGCAGGTGGAGAAGGGATTTGGCTTCCTCATCACGGAGAGCCGTTCCCTTGCCAACGATATTTTCATTCCGAAAGACAAACTCAAGGGCGGAAAGACCGGTGACAAGGCCGTCGTGAAGATAACGGAATGGCCCGACGGTGCGAAGAGCCCCATCGGAAAAGTGGTAGACATCCTTGGAAAGCAGGGAGAAAATACGGCCGAAATGCACGCCATCTTGGCTGAATATGGTTTGCCTTACACCTATCCTGCCAATGTGGAGAAGGCCGCAGAGCGGCTCTCGCCCGACATCACGCCCGAAGAGATTGCCCGACGCGAGGACTTCCGCGAGGTCACCACGTTTACCATCGACCCGCACGATGCCAAGGACTTCGACGACGCGCTTTCCATCCGCCGTCTCGACGATGGCAATTGGGAGGTGGGCGTACACATCGCCGATGTCAGCCACTACGTTCATGAGGGCGACATCATCGACCGCGAGGCCGAGAAGCGTGCCACGAGCGTTTATCTCGTTGACCGCACCATCCCGATGCTTCCGGAGCGCCTCTGCAATTTCATCTGCTCGTTGCGCCCCGATGAGGAAAAACTGGCCTATTCAACCATCTTTGTGCTCAACGAAAAGGCAGAAATCGTGCGCTGGCATCTGACTCACACCGTGATTCGTTCCAACAGACGCTTCACCTATGAGGAGGTGCAAAACATCTTAGAAAAAAACAACGAGGCCTCGAAGGAAGATTTGGCTCTGCCGGGCGAACATCCAGAACCGCTGCCTGAGGGAGCGCCGCTGGAGGGCGAATATGCAGAAGAGCTGATCAAACTCAACCAACTGGCCAAGAAGCTGCGTGCCGCCCGCTTCAAAAACGGCGCCATCGGTTTTGAACGCTCGGAAGTGCGCTTCGAGGTGGACGAGAAGGGACACCCCATTTCCACTTACGTGAAGGTGGCAAAGGATGCCAACAAGCTCGTGGAGGAATTTATGCTCCTGGCCAACCGCAGTGTGGCCGAAATGATTGGCAAGCAGCCCAAGGGCAAGAAGCCCAAAGTGCTTCCCTATCGAATCCACGACGTTCCCGACCCTGAGAAGCTCGAAAAACTGCGTGCTTTCATTGCCAAGTTTGGCTATAAAGTGCGCACGGAAGGTTCGAAGACCGACATCTCGAAGAGCATCAACCATCTGCTCGAAGACGTGAAGGGCAAGAAAGAGGAAAACGCTGTGGAAATCGTGGCGCTGAGAGCCATGATGAAAGCCAGATATAGCGTTCACAACATCGGCCACTACGGTTTGATGTTCCAATACTACACCCACTTCACTTCGCCCATCCGCCGCTATCCCGACACGATGGTCCACCGTCTTCTCACGCGTTACGCCGAAGGCGGACGCTCTGTGAGTGCCACGAAATATGAAGACCTCTGCGAGCACGCCTCCAACATGGAACAGTTGGCAGCAACGGCCGAACGCGCCAGCATCAAATACAAACAAGTGGAATTCATGGGCGACCGCGTCGGGCAGGAGTTCGATGGCAGCATCTCCGGTGTCACGGAGTTTGGCCTCTATGTGGAACTGACGGAAACTCTCTGCGAAGGCATGATTCCGCTCCGCTCCCTGCTCGACGACTATTATGAATTCGACGAGCGCAACTATTGTCTCGTGGGCCGCCGTTACCACAAATGCTATGCCTTGGGCGACAAGGTGCGCGTCAAAGTCGATCGTGCCAACCTCGAACGCCGCCAGCTCGATTTCGCTCTGGTCTCTGACGAAAGCGAAACGATGGAGCAGCGGCAAAGAGCTGGGAAAAACAACCAAGACAAAACCGAGGAGGGCAAAGCCGACAAGAAAAAGGGCCGCGGAAAACGCGGAGGCCGCAGCAAACGACATGGCGGAAAATAAAAGCAAAGGAGCGTTCCAGCTTGAAAATGCTGGAGCGCCCGCTTGTTTGAATGCCCCTCTTTCAAAATAACAAAGAAAACCTAACAATTTAATTATGAAGAAACTGAAAACCATTCAGTCGTTATGTGTCTGGCTCATGGTTGTGGCGTTTTCAACGGCCACTGCCCTGGCGCAGTTCACCCGTGGTACGCTCTACCACATCATTCCCGCTGCGGATGCCGGCAAGACCGTGTGCTACAACGAGAAGAAGCGGGTGATCTGCTCGCGCCTCGACGACAACAACGCCGCGCAACATTGGACCATCACACCGCTGGCGGGTGCATGGCGTCTCATCAATCCGTTCTCCAACCTCGCTCTGCGCACCGCCGGTTCGCAGGTGGCAACGGGCGAGAACAACGGTTCTGACGAAGCCCAGCTCTGGAAAACAGAGAGCATTGGCAAAGACCTCGTCATTCTCGTTCCCGCCAATCGCCCAGAGGTAGCCGCCGCCATTGCCCGCGACGGCAGTGTGTCGCTCATCGCCAAGCAGAAGGCAAAGACCGACAAGTCCGCCCATTTCTATATCCGCGAAGCCGCCAAGGCGGGATTTGACGTGGCCCTGACCTACCGCATCCGCTCTGTTGCTCATCCTGAACTCGTTTTGGGTAATGGCGACTCTGGCGAAAACAGTGCCGCCATCATCGGCGAGAAAGCCGATTCGCTCAACCGTGGCCAATATTGGAACATCCGCATGCTCGACCTCGATCGCCGCATCGTTACCAACGCCTTCTACGACCAGAACTTCGACGACGGCGGCACCAACGCCTCCATCAAGCACCTCTTGCAGTGGCCGGCGGAAGAAGGCGTATGGAACAATGCCCAATTTCGCTTCGAGCCAGTTGCTGGAGAGAAAGGCGTTTACCTCATCGTCTCCAACGGCGCCTCGAAGAAAGGCATGATGTATGCCCTGAAAAACGGGAAGATGATGTCTGTGGCGTTTAATGCCAAAGACCGCGACGCCTGGTTCTCTTTTGAAACCATCGAGAAGCCGAACATCGCCGCGCCCGACTGGGAAAACGAAGCCGTTTTCGGCATCAACAAAGAGCAGACCATTGCCAACTATATGCCTTATGCCTCGGAAGCCGAAATGCTTGCCGACAAGGAATATTACGCCACGCCGTGGACCACACCGCGCTCTTCGCGCTATCTCTCGCTCAACGGCACGTGGCGTTTCCACTTCGTGAGCGAACCCTCGAAGCGTCCGCTCGACTTCTTCAAGGAGGGCTTCGACACGTCTTCCTGGGACACAATTCCTGTGCCATCCAACTGGGAAATGCAGGGCTACGACCGCCCCATCTATTGCAACGTGGAATATCCGCACTCCAATACGCCGCCTTACATCAAGGCCCGCCCGTATTACAACGACGGCGGAAAGAACTACGGCATCAACCCCGTCGGTTCCTATGTCCGCACCTTCGACCTTCCGGAAGGATGGAAAGAACGTCGCACCTATCTGCATTTCGGCGGCATCTATTCTGCTGCCTACGTTTGGGTGAACGGAGAATTTGTGGGCTACACGCAGGGAGCCAACAACGATTCCGAATTTGAAATCACCAAGCAGCTCCGTGCCGGCCGCAACTCCATCGCCGTTCAGGTGTTCCGCTGGTCAGACGGTTCCTACCTCGAGTGTCAAGACATGTTCCGCATGAGCGGCATCCACCGCAATGTTTATCTCTACAACGTGCCCGAGACAGCCATTCGCGACCATTACATCACCTCGCAACTTTTCGACGGCTACCAAAACGCGCGTCTCAACATCACCTACGACACCGACACGCGCTGTAGCCAGTCGGCTCCGAAGGCCGCAACGCGCTTCGTCACCATCAAGCTCTTCGACCCGCAGGGACGCTTCCTCCAGGAATCGACCGACACCATCAACCTTGCCGAAATCAAGGCAAAGGGCGACTGGAAACAGACCACGACTGCCAAGATGTTCGAACTGAAGAACGTGAAACTCTGGACGGCCGAAACGCCGGAACTCTACACCGTGCGCTTCATCGAGAAGGACGAGAAAGGCAACGACATCATGGCCTTCTCCACAAAATATGGTTTCCGCGAGATTGCCATCAGAAATTCGAAGGTGTATATCAACGGCAAATCGGTGTTCTTCAAGGGCGTCAACACGCAAGACACCGACCCATTGCGCGGACGCGCCGTCACAACCGAAGACATGCTCAAGGACGTGCTCATGCTGAAGCAAAACAACTTCAACACCATCCGCACGTCACACTATCCGAAGAACGCCCGCATGTATGCCATGTTTGACCACTACGGACTCTACGTGATGGATGAGGCCGACCTCGAAGACCACGCCAACCAGAGCATCTCTGGTCGCGAATCGTGGATTCCGGCTTTCGTTGACCGCATTGAGCGCATGGTGCTCCGCGACCGCAACCATCCGTCGATCATCTTCTGGAGCCTCGGAAACGAATGTGGCGGTGGCGGCAATTTCAAATATTGCTACGAAAAGGCCCACGAGCTCGACACGCGCCCTGTGCATTATGAAGGAACGCGCGACGGCAAGAGCTACGGTGGCAACCGTTTTTCAGACCTCTATTCAAAGATGTATCCTGGAATGCGTTGGATGGACCAGTATCGCAACTCCTTCGACAAGCCGATGTTCATCTGCGAAATGGCACACTCCATGGGTAGCTCCACTGGCAACATGACGGAATATTGCGAGAGCGCCGAGACGAGCACGACCATCGTCGGCATGGCCATCTGGGACTGGATTGACCAGGCCATTTACGAACCTTCTGAAATCAAGGCTGGCACCTACAAGGGACGCCTCCGCACTGGCTACGACTTCCCTGGCCCGCATCAGGGCAACTTCTGCAGCAATGGCTTGATTCCGGCCACGCGCACAGAAAGCGCCAAATTGGCAGAAGTGAAGGCGGCCTACCAGTATATCAAGTTCCGCCTCTCGCAGGTCAACGTGAAGAACAACACCGTCACCGTTGTGCTCCGCAACGCCTACGATTTCCAGACGCTCAACAACTTCAACCTTGTTTATGAGGTGATGGCCGACGGCCACATCGCAGGTTCCAAGACGCTCCGCATCGGTGCCGTAGCCCCAGGCGACAGTTTGACGCTCGTGCTCAAGATGCCGAAGTCGAAACTCAAGAAACTCGCTGAAGAAGGCAAGGAAGTGATGCTCAATCTCCGGGCAGAATATCGCCAAGCCACGTCCTACGCCCCGCAGGGCCACACGGCGGCCATTGCGCAATTCTCCCTCCTCAAGCGCCCCGCCTTGGCAGCCGTTGAATACAACGCCCGTCAGGCCGCTCCCCTCGCCATGACCGACGGTGCCGGAACGCTCTTTGTCGGCAACGACCGCATCCAGCTCTCCTTCGACAAGCAGACGGGACAACTCAGCGAACTCTCACTCCGCGGACGCAACGTGATTGCTCAAAACGGCGGATTCCTCTACGACAACTTCCGCTGGAACGAGAACGACCGCTTCCACAACACGTCAAACGGACTGGACGCACAGGGCACCATTTCTGTCGAGAACCCCGGCGGCAACACCGTGGTGAAGACACACCGCGACGGAACGCTCTGCACGCAGGACATCGCCTATACCATCTATCCGGAAGGCGTTGTCGACATGACGGTGAAGCTCACGCCGAAAACCGCCGACCTGCGCCGCGCTGGCCTCGTCTGCCTTCTCGATTCGGCCCTCTTGCGCGTCAGCTATTTCGCCCACGGACCGTTGGAGAACTATGCCGATCGCCTCGACGGCTGCCCCGTTGGACGCTACACCACGACCGTGCCGCAGATGGTGGAATACAACCAGAAACCGCAGTCGACCGGCGGACGTGAAGGCCTTCGCGAACTCACGCTGAGCGATGCCAAGGGCTTCCAGCTCCACATGCAGACCGAAGGCGAGGTGGCCTTCTCCATCCTCCCATACACCGACATCGACCTCATGAAGGCCAACCACTATTGGGAAATGAAGGCACGCCCCTACAATGTGCTCCACCTCGACGCCCGCACCCGTGGTGTCGGAAATGCCAGCTGCGGCGGTGCCGAAGCCGACACGATGGTGAAATACCGCGTGCCGCAAACCACGCTGACCTACAAGGTGAGAATCTACTAAGAAACTCGGTAAAAGAGTGTTCAACGGAAAAATAGAACAATCCGTCGGCGCTCCAAACCACCCTCAAAAAGCGGCAAGGGCCGACACGCAAAGTGCCGGCCCTTGCCGCTTTTTGCGACCTTGCCAACACAGAAAACGTCTCTTTACATTTTTTACATCACGCCACACAGAAAAAAAGCGCACAGACACTCGCTTTTCCATAAGTATTTTTGTATTTTTGCCTTCGAAAACAGAGCCGTCAGGGCAACCACTTGAAAACCACGCCCAACGGTGGAAAACGAAAATAATTCATTTCTAAATCATATACAATTATGGCATTTTTGACTAACGAAAAACTCGTGATTGTTGGTGCTGCCGGTATGATCGGTTCCAACATGGTACAGACCGCCTTGATGATGGGCTTGACAAACAACATCTGTCTCTACGACGTGTTCTCTCCGGAAGGCGTTGCAGAAGAAATGCGCCAGAGCGGTTTCGGCGATGTTAACATCGTGGCCACCACCGACGTTGCAGAAGCATTCAAAGACGCTAAATATATCATCTCTTCAGGTGGTGCTCCCCGTAAGGAAGGCATGACCCGTGAAGACCTCTTGAAGGGCAACTGCGAAATCGCAGAACAGCTCGGCAAGAACATCAAGACTTACTGCCCCGACGTTAAGCACGTTGTCATCATCTTCAACCCTGCCGACTTGACAGGTCTCGTAACGCTCCTCTACTCTGGTTTGAAACCTTCACAGGTGACCACTTTGGCTGCCCTCGATTCAACCCGTCTCCAGAGCGCATTGGCCAAGAAGTTTGGCGTTATGCAGAGCGAAGTGACTGGCTGCAAGACCTTCGGCGGTCACGGCGAGCAGATGGCAGTGTTCGGCAGCAAGGTTAAGGTTGCTGGCCGCAACCTCACTGACATCATCGGCACAGACGAATTCCCTGTTGCTGAATGGGAACAGATGAGAAAGGACGTTATCCAGGGCGGTGCCAAGATCATCGAGCTCCGTCGTCGTTCTTCTTTCCAGAGCCCGGCTTACCTCTCAGTTGAAATGATTCGTTCTGTCATGGGCGGCGAAACCTTCCGTTTCCCTGCAGGTACGTTCGTTAACAACGAGAAGTACAACCACATCATGATGGCCATGGATACCACTCTCGATGCCACTGGCTGCCACTACACTATGCCTGAGGGCACAGCAGAAGAGCTCGCCGCTCTCGACGCTTCTTACGCTCACCTCTGCAAGATGCGCGACGAGTTGGTAACGTTGAACATCGTTCCTGCCATCGAAAAGTGGGGCGAAATCAACCCAAACTTGTAATCAACGCTTCCTTATAAACCAAGGAAAAAAGATAGCCCAAAGCGCTTCTGCGCTTTGGGCTTTTTGTTTGACTAGCATGTGTGTTGTCTA
>ULIZ01032397.1_pt1 | contig 17925 bp, 19 predicted proteins | sample 1950601 | NCBI WGS metagenome assembly ULIZ01 (sample SAMEA4835456, study PRJEB28245) | human gut metagenome | biome: gut microbiome; material: fecal sample | place: Denmark | collected 2008 | reverse complement strand
TGTTAATCGTTTTTAGTGGACACTAGTGTTATTGATTATAGGTATTGTATTATACCTGACATGGCATTGGATTATGTTGGTTATTCTGTGTCCTTTTATAATTAAGAACCCAAAATCCCAATATTTAAAATGGGTAAACCAATATAATATCCCCCGTTAACGGTAATAGTGAATTGACAAAAAAACAATTACAACCACAAAAGAAATTTGCTAATCTTAGAAAATTATACCATAAATTCTATGGCTATATAGATTATTATGTGAGATTTATAGATGTAAAAGTTGCATTTGTACCAAGTTTCTTTATACGAGACTTTATCTATAAGTATATTTTGGACGTAAAAATGGGGTTATACACAACTTTATATTATGGTGCTGAAATTCGCAACCATTCGTGTTTGATATTAGGCAAAGGGACTATCGTAGGAGATAAAGCACTGCTTGATGCAAGGAATGGAATAATATTAGGTGAAAATGTCAATATTAGCAGCAATGTTTCTATTTATACTCATCAGCATAATCATCGTTTTCATGATTTTAGAGCGACAACTAATGCTCATAGTTGTGTGAAGATTGGTAATAGGGCATGGATTGGACCGAATGTGATCATTCTTTAGAAATTGGAGAAGGTGCTGTTGTTGGAGCTGGAGCTGTGGTAACAAAGAATATTGCTCCATATACTATAAATGTCGGAATTCCTGCAAAGGTAGTAGAGTGTCGAACTAATGAATTAGATTATTCTTTTAAAGGAAAAAATAAATGGTTTATATAAAATGTCCGCTGTATTAGAAAAAGACAATAACAAACGTATTGCAAAAAATACTATATTTTTATATATCCGTATGCTTCTCGTTATGGCAGTAAGTCTATATACATCACGAGTTGTATTACAGGTTTTAGGTGTTTCTGACTATGGCGTTTATAATGTCATGGGAGGAATCATTGGTATGCTTGGATATGTTAATACTCTATTATCAGGTGCAACATCACGATTTTTAACCATAGATTTAGGAAAGGGTGATTTGAATAAACTCAAACTTACATTTTCCATTTCCAATTTGCTTTGTGTGGCATCATCTATAATTTTTCTTATTTTAGGTGAGACTGTTGGATTGTGGTTTATGAACACGCAATTGAATATAGATCCATTGCGAATAGATGCTGCTAATTGGGTATACCAATGTGCTTTGCTATCATCTGTTTTCACAGTGCTTCAGTCTCCTTTTTCCGCATCAATTATTGCTCATGAAAAAATGAATATATATGCATATATGAGTATTTTTGATGTGATAATGAAACTCTCTATAGTTTATGTGTTAATAGTATTTGATATAGATAAATTAAAACTGTATTCTGTATTGTTATTTACGGTCAATATCATAAATTATATTATTTATTCTTCATATGCAAGACGTAAATTCGAAGAAGCAAGTCTACGTTTGGCTTTTAACAAGGAAAAAATCAAAGAGATGTTCTCTTATTCTGGATGGAATATGATTATACTCTTTGCAAATATGCTTAACAATTACGGATTGAATATCCTACTTAATATGTTTTTTGGTACAATTGTTAATGCTGCCAGAGGCTTGGCTCTTCAAGTTAATCAAGTTGCAAGTCAATTGTATTCCAATTTTCAGACAGCATCTCGTCCACAGATTATGAAGTATTATGCACAAGGTTATTTTAATGGTATGTCCAACTTAATATGTAACACTTCTAAATATAGTGGTTTGCTTTTACTGTGCTTAATAATACCTGTATTTTGCAATATTGATGGACTATTAAAAATATGGTTAGGACAAATACCAGAATATACATCATGGTTTGTTAGAGTTATTCTTTTGCAGACGCTTTTCTCTGCTATTGATTACCCAGTAGGAATGGGAATTCAGGCTGTAGGTAAGATGAAATTACCAAACCTTACTGTTTCTATTATTTATTTATCTGTTTTCCCATTAACTTATATTTTCTTGAAATTAGGAGCGGGGCCTATAACTAGTTATGTGATTTATATTGCTTCTGCACCGTTCATTCTCTTGGTTGACCTTTTAATTTTTAGGAAATATACTGGATTTGATATTCTCTTATTCGTTCGTAATACTTTATTACCTCTATTAAAGGTAATTATTATTAGTGCTTTTATGGTTATACCAATTTATATGTGTGGAGATGATGCAGGTATATTGATAATCTTGATCAAGACGGTTGCAATGGCTCTATGCGTTTGTGTTTCAGCATTTACGTTTGGATTGCCAAAGGGAATAAAGAGTTCCATCATGAATAAATTATTTAATTTAGTAAAGAATTAACTCACTAAAAACATTATGTCACATATGACTCAGCATACTAACCAGCATTCTAAAATAACAATAATAAGTATGTTAGTGATGGCTTTTTATCCAATATTAGCTTATTATAATGTTTTTGGGGATCAATTAACTTATGCAAGTGTTAGCGTTATTCTATTATACATAGGCACTTTAATGGGAAAGGCGCGAAAGATAAAATCTTTACCTACTTCATATTACATTTACTGGATTTATTCCGCATTTCAGATTTACTTAATTGCAGGAATCTCCGGTTGGTCAGATTATATACCTGGAGGTGTGAATTTTGTGCTATTTACAATGACAATATACACTTTTGCTGCTAATTTTGATGAAGAATTAGCGACAAAGTACTTGAAATGGGTTTTTATAGCATCTTCTATTCTCTTTCTGATACAATTTCTTATATATAATGGTGCACATAGAAAAATATCGTTCTTCCTACCCTTAGGAAACAAGCTTACTTATTCAGGCTTTTCGTATCAACAACTTGTACAATTTCAGTGTTCATCAGTATTAAATGACGATAATCGTTTTAGCTCAATTTTTGCTGAACCATCTCATTTTGCTCAATTTTCATTAATTGTGTTCGCTATTGAAGTCTTTCGGGATAAAAACAAGTCTAAACTATATACTAAGTTTTCTTTGTATACTATTGTCATATTATTCCTTATACAATCTGGTGCCGGATTAATAGGAACTTTGTTTATCTGCGTTATGAAGTTTATTTATTTAGCTTTGGTAACTCGAAAGTTCAAGTTTTATTTAGCTCTTTCTATATTGATACCATTATTCGTATTTTCTGCAAATTACTATCTTAATTCTCAAAGCGGTAGTTATGTGTCTGAGCGAATGCAAGAAATGTCCGACAATGATGAGACACAAACAAGTAGCACTTTTGTAAGATTGTATTATGGTTGGTATGCCTATGGCGATTTTGATTCTTCCAGTCAATTATTGGGAACATCTCGCAATACATTAGGTCCATTGCGAGAAAATGGTGGCTTCTTTAATGGTGTTACAACTGTTTTATGTACCCAGGGCTTAATTGGAGGTTTACTTTTACTATTATTCTATATACAATGTTGTTATAGAACAAAAGCATTGTCAATTTCTTTGGCTTTACTTTTTTTACTTATTTCACTCATTGGTGCAACATATCTAACTGGAATTATGGTAATATTTACTACTATGATTTTAGGCTTAAAACTTAAAAAAGAAAAAATATGAATAACGAATTAGCAATAGTAATTCCAGCATATAAGGCTGACTTCTTAAAATCAGCATTAAATTCAATTGCAAATCAGACTTGTAAAGATTTTATTGTTTATATTGGAGATGACTGTAGTCCATACGACTTGAAGTCCATCGTAAAAGAGTACGAGATTTTTTTCCCTCTTGTGTATAAGAGGTTTGATAACAATATGGGTGGACAGGATTTGGTCAGACAGTGGAACAGATGCCTTGATATGACACAAGGAGAAAAATGGCTTTGGCTGTTTTCTGATGATGATATGATGGGATCAAGATGTGTAGAGTTGTTTTACAATCAACTTAAGTTATATCCTATCTATGATGTATATCATTTTGATGTAAAGGTGATAGACGAAAAAAATAACATCACATCTATTCCAAATCCATATCCTGATGTCATAAGTAATTATGATTATTACAGAGGAAAAATGCAAGGTCGCTTTTTAAGTTTAGTAGTAGAGAATATTTTCTCTTGTAAAATATGGAAGCAGACTGGTGGATTCGAAAACTTTGATCTTGCATGGGGGAGTGATACTGCATCATGGGTGAAATTTATGCATACAACAGGTATGAAAACAATTCATGGTGATAATGTATTATGGAGATGCAGCAACCAAAATATATCTCCAAATACATCTGAAGACATAGTCGTTAGGAAGTTAAACGCTCTCAATGATTTCTATAAGTGGTCAGTGGCTTTCTTTAATAATAAGGGCTTTAAACTTCGTCTTCTGAATCTATATACATACTTTCGTCGTATAAGAAATTTCAGAAAGTATATTTCACAAAATGAGGTTAAGCGTTCCAATCATAAATTTTGCATGAATCATAATTTGTTGGTAATTGAACCAATTTTAAATTTACTTACAAAGAAATAATAGCATTATGCCAAATATTCTATCTACTGAACACCTTTGTCTTGAATGTCGTGCATGTGAACAAATATGTTCTAAAGATGCCATATCTATGCAGGAAAATGCTGAGGGCTTTTCGTATCCAAAGATTGATATGGATATATGTGTAGATTGTGGCTTATGTGTAAAGGTTTGCCCTGCAATTCATGCGGACGATATAAAGAACAAGTCTTGTGACGTCTATGCTGCACAACTTAAAGATAAAACTATTCTAAAAAAAAGCAGTTCAGGAGGAGTATTCTCTTTGATAGCGGAACATGTAATAGGTTCTGGAGGAATAGTATTTGGAGCAGCATGGGATGAACATCTTCAATTACGTCATATTGGTGTTGATACAATTGGTGATTTGCAAAAACTTCGTGGCTCAAAGTATGTTCATTCTGATATAGGCAATACTTTTATACAAGCTCGCGATAATCTCAAATCTGGACGATTGGTCTACTTCACTGGTACTCCTTGTCAAATAGCGGGCCTTAAACTATTTCTTCGCAAAGACTACACCAATCTGATAACTTCAGATTTAGTGTGTCACGGAACACCTTCGCAAAAACTCTTTAACCTGTTTGTAAAGGGTATGGAGAAAGACCGAAATGTAAGATTAATAGATTATCAGTTCCGTGATAAAAAAGTATTTGGTTGGAGCTGTTCTTCTTCTTCTTCTTCTATAAATAGGAAAACAGGCAAGAAAAAATACCATTTCTATGATAAGAATATGGTAGGGTATTTTCAAGCATTTATCAAAGGTCATATAACGCGCGAAGATTGCTATAGATGTCCTTTTGCTTGTCCTGAACGAGTAAGTGACATAACACTTGCTGACTATTGGGATATTTCCGATCATCATCCTGAGTTCCCAAATCGTCGTGAAGGAGTTTCGTTAATACTGATTAATTCTACAAAAGGAAGGAACTTGTTGGATTTGTTAGAGAAGAATGTCATTTTATGTAAAAGTACATTGACGAGTGCCTTGAAAACTTCCAATCATAATTTAAGAGCTCCAACGCCTCGTCCTTCAGAACGTGATAAAGCATATGCTGAGGCTTTCTCTGATTTTGAGAGTTTCCGTGATAAATATGCCGCTATGGCACGTCCAGAGGATTATTATAGAAAAGTATATCGTAATATGAGAATAAAATCCCTTCCATTTATATGTACTGTGTTAAAAATAATAGGAAAAGCATGAGAAAAATTAGCATAATCACTATTATAGACAATAATAATTTCGGAACTTTCTTACAAGCTTTTGCGCTATGTAAGAAAGTTGAGCAATTAGGAGCTAAACCAGAATTGGTTGATTATTGTCGCCCTCATATGACTTGGAAATATAGCTTTAAAAGAATATTCCAAACAGTGCACAATCCATTGAGGATACTGAGTCGCTTGTTGTCATTATGGAAGTCTAATAAGACTCATCAAAAGGACAGAAAATTTATACATCAATATCTTTCTACGCATTTGTGTGAAAGTGTTGAAGAGATAAAACGTACTGTATCAGCTGATGTATATATGACCGGAAGTGATCAAGTATGGAACAGTATACACAATAGAGGATTGAATAAGGTTTTTTATCTTGACTATGCACCTCAAAGTGCTCCGCGTGTGGCATATGCAGCGAGTATCGGTATGCCACAATTTCAAGAACATGAGAAAGAAGAAACAAAAGCTTTATTGGAAAAATACAATATGATAACTCTAAGAGAGCAATCGTCTATTGAGCTTCTTTCAGATTTAGGTCTCGATAAATCTAAGTTGCATGCTGTCCTTGACCCTACTTTGTTGCTTAATAACGAAGAGTGGAAACGACAAATAACACTTCCTCGACTACATAAAGAGAAATATCTTCTTGTGTATTCTGTAGAAACTAAAGAACAGAATAATGTGATTGAGAGTGTAGCGGAGAAGATAGCTAAGGAACGTAATCTTAAGATTGTCGGAGTTTACTATGGAGGGGCATATGGCAGAATGAAGTGTTGTGACTATAATCATCATTATGCAACTCCTGATGTTTTCCTTTCTCTCATGTATCATGCTGATTATGTCGTAGTAAGTTCTTTCCACGGTACTGCATTCTCAGTAAACTTTAATAAGGAGTTTATAACTGTGATGCCAGACAGATTTAATAGTCGTGTACTCAATTTATTGACAAAGATAAATACAACGGATAGAATTGTAAAAACGGCAGATTGTGATTTAAACTCCGTTAAGCCGCTTGATTATGAGCACATCAATGAAATCCTATATAAAGAACGGGAAGATTCTGTTAGTCTTCTTAAACAAATGATAGACAGGGTTGATTAGGTTAAAAATAAAGGAAATGAAAATATTATATTATTCAAAACCATGTTTTGGAGATTGTGACTTTCCGTTGCTTAAAGCAATGATGGAGCAAGGTCATGATGTTAAGGTTATTTACAATCTTACACCATATTCCTTACGAACTACAATCTTTAATATATCTAAACAGATACCGAAGAGTGGTATTTTTAAAGCAAAAGAATATCCTGAACTTAAAGCATTTGAAGATTATATGCCCATTGATAATGTATATATTTCGAACGACCCAACAGGTAGATTTTGCTTGAAATCATTATGGCAGGAATTTAAGACATTTTTATTTATAAGAAAGCAAAAGTTTGATATTATTCACTACGTGGAAGATCCTTCTCTCCTTTTTTCTCTTCTTTTATGGTTCTTTAGGAAAAAACTAGTTGTTACTATTCATGATGGTAGACCTCATACTGGAGATGATAGCAAAAAGAGCCAATTCGTGCGCAGAAGATTGAAGAGCTATGTGAAACGTTTCATATTGCTGAATAAGAAAGAGAATAAGTTATTTGAAGAAGGGTATGGTGTAAATCCTGCATATATTTACAATTCACATTTGGGCTATTATGAGATGTTACACATGTATGGAAATAAAAATATCGAGAAACAGAACTATATTCTTTTTTTCGGTCGTATATCTCCATACAAAGGCATTGAATATTTGTTGAAGGCCATGAAAATTGTTCATGAAGCGTATCCGGAAACACGTGTGATTATAGCAGGAAAGGGTGAATGCAACTTTGACATAGAGTCTTACATTAATTTGGGATATGTTGAGTTTAGAAATGAATTTATAGAGCTTGATGAATTAGCTGATCTTATCCGTGGTGCTCAATTTACTGTATGTCCATATACTGAAGCAACCCAAAGTGGAGTTGTTTATTCTTCATTTGCATTAAATACGCCAGTTATAGCAACAAAAGTTGGAGGTTTACCGGAGATGATTGATGATGGAGAGACGGGAATAATCGTGCCACCATGTGATGAACAATTATTAGCAAAAGCGATAATAAATTTACTTGGTGATTCAACAAAATTGACATATTTGATAAATAACATTAAAGCTTCAGCAGATAGCGGTAAGGGTTCGTGGACTGTTATCGCTAATGAGTATTTAGATATATATAAAAAGTAATGATATGAATAATAAGGTATTAGTTATAGGTGCAGACCATCATAATACACTCGGTATTGTAGAAAGTTTAGGAGAAAAAGGAATTAAATCTTACGTCCTAATAGTTGCAGAAATTAAGTCAAGTTTTGTTTTAAAAAGCAAATACGTTGTTGAAGGTTGGATTTGTCCCTCTCCAAATTGCGTAGTTGATGAAATGCTGAAGCATTTTTCTGACTCTATCAATAAGACAATAGTCTATTCTTCTTATGATAATGTTTCTTCAGTATTAGATGCATCCGCAGACCGTCTTGAGAAATATTTCATACTTCCAGTTACAAATGAAGAAGGAAGTTTAGAACGTAAAATGAGCAAGGAGTACATGTCTGAACTTGCAAGAGAAGTCGGGTTGTGTGTACCACGTACTTGGATGGTGTCTGATGGTGTAATTCCCAACGACATTGAATATCCTTGTATTACCAAAGCGATATCAAGTGTAGAGGGCAGTAAGAAAAACATTAAAATATGCCAGACTAGAGAGGATTTAGAGACATTCTTTGCAAATACAGAACATTGCCCTATAATTCAGATACAAAAATTTATATCCAAAGAATATGAATTTCAGTTTTTAGGCTGTTCTTTGAATAATGGCGAACATGTGATTATATCAGGTCGTACACACATAGACCGACCCAATGGAATTGATAATACTTTTTTCTTGAAATTTGATAAGGTCGAACCAGAGTTTAGTGAAACACTAAAGAAAGCAGAAGAGTTTATTAAAAGAACAGGTTATTCAGGCACCTTTAGTATAGAATTCTTAAAAGACAAAAATAACGGAAAACATTATTTTACAGAAACCAATTTTAGGAACGATGGAAATGCTATTTGTCAGACTTCTGCGGGTATGAACATTCCATACATTTATTATTTGTATTATTCTGGTGGAGATTGGCAGAAAGAGTTGTATACATCAACAATTAAAACGACATATCTTATGCCTGAAATATATTATTTTAAGTGTATGCTTAAAAGAGAGTTCCCATTTAGAGAATGGCTTCAGAATTATAAGAAAACGACATGTTTTATTACTTATTTCAAGAATGACACAAAACCTTTTTGGGGAAGTTTGTGGAATGAAATTAAAATCTCATTAGGGAATAAGTTGAAAATCAATTGAAATATAAATACAATATGAAAGCGGTTCAATATTTAAGAAAGTTAACAAAGCCATTTTATATAATTGGCTATCTGCCGTATCGAGATAATTTCCAATCTGCGGTAGACTTTTCTAAAGTGCAATGGATAAAGTTTCCTAAGTACAAAAAAAATTGGGTTGCAGATCCTTTTCTATTTTCTATTTCTGATAGTACTATAGAAATTTTAGTAGAGGAGATGCGTGAAGAAGAAGGAAAAGGTAGACTGTCTAAATTACGCATTGATAGAAATACAGGAAATCTACAAGATAAAAAAGTGATTTTGGATTTACCTTCTCATTTGTCCTTTCCGATTTTTTTGAAAGAAAATGGGAAAACTTATGTGTATCCGGAAAATTGTGGAGGAGGAGCACTGCGCATTTATGAATATGATTATTCTATAGATAAGTTGGTTAATCCGCAAGTTATAATAGATGAACCTTTGGTAGATACAATTATTCATAAAATTGATGGAATCTATTATGCCTTTGGTGTTGTTGATGATGGAGTAACACATGAATCAACAAAAATCTTAAAGGTTTATAGTTCGAAAGCCTTAACAGGTAAGTATATGCAAATACAGACAATCAAAATTGATAAGAAGTGGGAGCGTGGAGCAGGTCAGATAATTGTGCGTAATGGACGCATTTTTCGTCCAGCTCAATCATGTGAAGAAAGGTATGGTCATCATATAGTATTTTTTGAAATGGTATTCGATGGAAAAGAGTTCAAAGAAAAATATGTCGGTGATATCATGCCAGGAAAAGAATATCCATTATCTATTCATACGTATAATGAATTAGATGGTTATGTTATAATAGATGGCTTAGGATATTATTATGGTAGATTCTCTCAATTCTTAGTAAATACCAATAGTGTTTTACAGAAATGTATAAAACTAATTAGGAAATAAGATATGAATCGTTATTCTCAGGCAATTAGGCTTATTAAGTCTGATTTCCATCGTTATCATAGCTTAAGTAAGCAAGGGAAGTGGAGATTTTTAATACGTCTGCTTATTCATGACAGTGGCTTTAAATTCCTTGTTTGGTTTAGACTAACGGCTGCTAAAGGCCCTCTTTTTTTGTTCAACTGGTTGATGTATATGCATTATTCTCGTAAATACCATATATTGTTGCCATATCATACTAAGGTTGGTAGTGGCTTGTATTTGGGACATGGAATGTGTATTGTTGTAAATCCAACTGCGACGATAGGAAACAATGTTTCTATATCACAGTTTGTAAACATTGGCTCCAATAAAGGGCAAGCAGCAATTATTGAAGATGGTGTATCTTTAGCGCCACAAGTATGTTTAATTGAGAATGTTAGGATAGGAAGAAATTCTGTAATAGGGGGGGGAAGTGTTGTCACAAAGGATATACCTCCTTACTCTATTGCCGTTGGTGTTCCTGCAAAAGTAATTAAATCAATAGATAAATCATGAAAATAGTTGAAGTAATTACTTTCCTTGGTTCAGGAGGAGCTGAGCGTTTTATGGTCGATTTAAGCAATGAGTTGTCGAAAGAGAATGAAGTTTTTCTAATTACAATTCTTGATGACAAGAAAGATGTTGACGTGAGAAACTTCTATCGTTTTGCTATTGATAGTAAAGTTCATTACATTAATCTTGGTTTACCAAATGGGTTGTCATATTCAAATCAAATTGCTGTAAGAAAGGCCATAAACGAAATACATCCAGATGTAGTACATTTCCACATGCTGTGCTCACTAACCTATTCGGCTTGGGCAACTTTATCACTTGCATGGAAATACAAAATGTATTTGACCATTCATAGTGATTTGCGCAATGGATATGATCGGGGCTTCCTGAAGTTTATTTGCAATACATTAGGACGGTTGGGAAAATTTAAATTGGCTTGTTTGTCAAATAAAAACTATTCCGATTTTAAAATGTTCTATCCACATACGACAAGCAGGTGTATTGTAAATGGGCGAGCTCCTATTACCCCAACCGATAGTTTTGGTGAAGTCGCAAATGAGATGAGTACTTATCGGCATACTACAGATTCAAAGCTGTTTGTACATGTTGCGCGTTTTCATCCTGTTAAAAACCAACCATTGCTTATCGAGGCATTTAATGCCCTTATAGATGAAGGGGCGAATGTCGATTTGGTAGTAATCGGAGCAAATTTTGATTGTGAAGATGGAATAAAATTACAGCAGAAGGCTAATAAGAGAATACATTTCATCGGGGCTCATAAAAATATCTCTGATTACATTTTGAATGCTGATATATTTTGTCTTTCTTCTGATTACGAAGGAATGCCAATAACTTTGTTAGAAGCAAGTCTTGCTGGTGTTCCTGCTGTAAGTACCCCAGTATGTGGTGCTGTTGATTTGATACAGAATGGAGTTAATGGATATCTAAGTAAAGACCATAGTTTAGCAGAATACAAAACAGCGATATTAAAGGCTATGGATGATTTTGAAAACTTGAAATGTAACGCTATGAAGATGAAAGACAATAGTCCTTATACAATTGCAGAATGTGCAAAAAAATACATAGAGTATTTCAATGAATAATTATAAAGTATGAAAAGAAAAATTGTACTTGCAATATATTATTTGCTTCTTAGACATCTCCCTAGAACAGATTTTTTTAACATCAAATGGGTAAGAAAGTTAAGATCTAATGTAGGCTATTGTCTATTTGACCATTATGGGGGGGTAATATTGAAAAAGGTGCATACTTTGGTGATGGACGAGGTTTGTGGATGGGAAAAGCATCCGGTCTTGGCGTAAATTGCCATATTCAACGACCTTGCCAAATAGGAGACTATGTTATGATGGGGCCTGATGTGGTGATTTTTACAATGAATCATAGGGCTGATAGAACAGACATACATATGGGGGCTCAGGGCATGACTGAAAAAAGGAAAGTAACTATAGGTAACGACGTTTGGATAGGACAAAGAGTTATGATTATGCCTGGTGTGACCATAGGGGATGGCTGTATAATTGCTGCAGGTGCTGTTGTTACAAAAGACATACCTCCATATAGTATAGCAGGAGGAGTACCGGCACGTGTATTAAAAAGTAGAAAATAAATCAAATGATATCTTCAAAAAACATATTGTCAATAGGACCTGAATACCAAAAACCTAAAGGTGGAATTGCACAGGTGCTCTATTCATATAGTAAATATGTCTTTAAAGACTTTAAACATATAAAGTCTAGCGGAGGGAAATATGCATTTTCAAAACTGTTTTATTTCTGTAAGGGAATAATTGGGTTAATTCTAACGCTGCTGTTTGACAAATCCATAAAAACAGTTCATATTCACACTGCATCAAATAATGATTTTAAACGAAATTCATTTTATGCAAAAATAGCAAAGCAATTTAAGAAGAAAGTTATACTTCATATCCATGGAGGCGGTTTTAAAGGCTATTATAGTAAAAATAAGCATTTTGTCAAACAACAATTGGATAAGGCAGATGCTATTGTTGCATTGTCTGAGTATTGGAGAGGCTACTTTGCAGAAGAATTAAAATGCAAGAATGTATTTGTTGTACACAATATAATCCCAACTCCAAATTATAAGCCCCAAAAAGAAAAGAATATCTTTAATCTCCTATATCTCGGACATATATATGAAAAGAAGGGTATTTTTGATTTGGTTAGTATAATAAAAGACCATAGAGAAGAATACAAAGGTAGGTTGATGTTGCATATAGGAGGCGGATTATATGAGGTAGACCGTCTTCTTAATATCCTTAAAGAGGATAAATTGGATGATGTTATAAAGTTTGAAGGTTGGGTTTCTGGAGATAAAAAAGAAGAGTTGCTGAATACTTCAAGTGCCTATATATTGCCATCATATGCAGAAGGAGTTCCTATCTCTATATTAGAGGCAATGTCATATCATCTACCAATTATAGCAACAGAAGTTGGTGGTATCCCAAGTATTGTTGGAGATAAGAATGGTATTTTGATAGAGCCAGGAAATAAACAACAATTAAAAAGTGCAATTGATGTTTTGATTAATTCAGAACAACAAAGAGATAAGATGGGCGAAGCGTCTTATCAAATTAGTTTGGAATATCAACCGCAGAACGTAATTAAGGAGTTGAATATATTGTATAGTAGCATTGGTATAAATATAAAATAGTGATTATGAAGAAACAAATAATACTTTCAATAGTAAATCTTTTATGTAAGCTTCATTTGTTAAGTCCGATTCAAGTAGCAAGATTGAAATATTACTATAAGTTTCATCGGATGCCCAATTTCGAACATCCTACAGACTTAAACGAAAAGATAAACTGGATGAAATTTTATGGTGATACGAGTAAATGGGCTGACTTGGCTGATAAGTATAAAGTTAGAGAGTATATAGAATCTAAAGGGTTGGCAGATACTCTTGTTAAATTATATGGAAGATGGGATAATGCCAATGATATAGATTGGGATAAGTTGCCTAAACAGTTCGTTTTAAAAGTAAACAACGGATGTGGTGATGTTCTTATATGTAAGGACAAGGATAAATTAGACATTCCATCTGTTGTGAAGAAATACAACCAGCTTGTGTCTATGAAATATGGAGCCGTGACAGGTGAACCACATTATGCAAAAATAAAGTCTTGCATTATTGCAGAAGAATTACTTGATGTAAGAAAACAGTCTATACCATCAACCTCACTTATTGACTATAAAGTGTGGTGTTTGAATGGAAAACCATATCTGACATGGTGTGCTTGGAATAGACGTGGGGCTTGTGGCGCTGATTGTGGTGTTTATGATTATGATTGGAATTATCGCCCAGATTATTCTATATTCACAGAACACTATAATGAAAGCAACATGCGTTTGCCAAAACCTAAAAATTTGGAAAGAATGTATGAAATAGCATCTAAACTTTCAGAAGAGTTCCCTATACTTCGTGTTGACTTATATGAAGTAGATGGGCACATATATTTTGGAGAATTGACATTTACATCTTTGGGCGGATTTATGGATTATTTTACTCCAGAAGTCTTATTAAGCATGGGTAAGAAAGTAACTCTAAGCAAAAAATGAAGTCCCAGCGTTGTTTTTTGTTATTTTTTTGTGCTTTGCTAATTAGCATCCGTTTTAGTTATGCACATCAGCAAGGTACAATAGGTGTCTTTTCTAATAACAAAGAGTTGAATGGCCTTATACAAGAAGTGTATGTGTATGAATTACCCAAACGTTATGAAGCTACGAAGGTATCTATTTGTTTTGGACTAAAATCTAAAAGTACAGGTAGATATTACAACTATATCAGAATAGGTAATGAAAATAAAGGTGCTTCAGCATTCGTTGAAGTATTATCTGAATTATATGAATCGTACGAAGATGCAATAGAAGCCGTAAGAACTTATAAGGGGATTATAGAAAGTCCAGTAGGTTTTATTAAATGTGACTTTTCACAAGTTCCTAAAGGATTCGGAAAGTCTTTTGTCTGTAATTTCTATGACATAACTGATCTTGACAATTCTCCGAACATTAAACAATATATGAAAAGGAACAAGATGTTGGTAGAAACGTCGAAGATTAAAACTAAAGCTGTAGAAACGGCAATCAACGGCAAAGATACTTATCAATGTGTTGACCAATTTGCAGACTTTTCAGATGTTGTAATATACCGAAACGGGAAAAAAGTAGATCCTATAAACTATACCCTTTTCAAACAAGGAAAGGTTAAATTTAAAGACGGGAAGAAAATCAAGAAAGGGCGTGTTTATTTTGAGTATAAACGCAATGTAAAGCATTATAAACCATTTTCTAATGATTTGTCAAAAAATGTAGCAGATTTCCAAGATGTGCATTCTGGATGTGATGGGAAAATGTATAAGTTCGTTTCGGATCCTTCAGGAGAAGACAGGAAAGTACTTATGATTAGTTGTGACAAACTTCTGAAAGATGCTCAAAATGCACGAGAACAGTTTTCTTATAGCAAGCATCCTCTCACTTATTTCAGAGATAGAATAAAATTGTATGTACCGATAGACATGAAGGAAGCTATGCTTACGTTTCCTAAAGCTATAACTTGGTTTAGTATTCAGGGATCTTGGTGTCAATTTGGATCAGCTACAGGAAAAAAGGAAGATATGTATTCAGGGTCTGCTAATTCATTCGGAATAACAAAACCTCAAGCAAACTCTAAAGAACTATATTTCCATTTACTTTGTAGAAGAAGGCATTGTGATGTTAATACTGGGCTAGAAGTCTATGATAATTTAAATGATGAGATTTCTTCTTTCCCTGTGAAAGCTGGTGAATGGATTACTATAGAACGCGAGTGGCGTGTTGGCAATCCTGGCATATGTAAGCACACAATTGTAGACTCAGATGGAAAACATGAGTTCTATGTTGACGCATATAATAGTATATGTGATCCGGAAAACGAATCAGAAAGGTATGATGGTAAGTATGTAGGTGAAAATCCATACAACTTTTGTCATCCTTTTATCTGCAAAATATATACAAGTAAAGAGCTTGCTCAATATTGCATTGATAAGATTGGCAAATGTTACTTGTATTATAAAGATTATGAGCTTCTTGAAGCAGAGAACGTAAATGCATTTAATAAATAGAAATAGCGATGTCAAAATTAAACAATACAGTTATGTTCGCCTGTAACCAAGGTGGACATTTTTCACAAATGATGGCATTGCACGAGTTGTTTGGCAAGTATGACACTGTACTCGTAACAGATAATGTGCATGCAAGCAAAGAAAAGACTCCTGCCCTAAAAAATATCGGTGTCGTTGAGCACCCAATGGGTATGGCAAACAAACGCAATAAGTTGAGTAAATGTGCAAATAAGGAAAGAAGTCGTTGGCAAAGCCTCTCTGGATATATTGCATTGATATTGGAGTGCAGACAGATTTGGAAGAAGTATCGTCCTGCAGTAATTATTACTACTGGTAGCAACATTGCTGTTGGTCTATTTTTGTATGGCAAACTGAAAGGCTCGAAACTTATTTTCATTGAAACTCGTGCAAAGGTGTATAGTAAGACTATGACAGGTAAAATTGTTGGTAAGGTGGCTGACAAAATTTTTGTTCAATGGCCTGAAATGAAGAAAATCTATCCAAACGCAGAATATTTAGGTACTTTGGTATGATTTATTAATAGAAGACGATATGATATATGTAACTTTAGGGACTCAGGGTGCAGACTTTAGCCGCTGCCTTAAGATGGTGGAGCAGCTAATAGTAGATGAAAACATACAGGACGAAGTGATTGCTCAGGTAGGTAATACCACTTATCGTCCGAAGAATATAAAGTGCTTTGATTATGTAACAGAAACAGACTACCAGAAGTATATAGCCGAGGCTGATGTAATAGTGACTCATGCCGGTAGTGGGGCTTTGTTTAGCTGTATAAAAAAAGGCAAGAAAGCAATCGCTGTTGCTCGATTAGCAAAATATGGCGAGATGGTAAACGACCATCAAACGGAACTAGTAAGAAAGTTGACAGAAGACGGTTATCTGTTAGATGGAACTTACGACTTAAAAGAAGCATGGAAGAAAGTGCCCTCTTTTACACCAAGAAAAAACGATTTCCATTGTGAAATAGGTGAAAGAATAGAGCAATTACTTGCTAATTGGGGAATATCAAAAAAGGAACAATGAATAAAAAGAATATTTTATTGATTAATGCAGAAGGCGTTCAAGCTATTTGTATGGCTCGTTCACTGCGTAAGCAAGGACATTATGTCATAGGATTCTGCAACCACAAGATGACAAGTGGGTATGCTACAAAATGGCTGAGTGAGAAACATATATCACCAGATGTTACATTGCATAGAAATGAGTTTGAATCCTTTTTGTTTGCCTTCCTCAATGCTCATAAAGTGGATGTGGTTATCCCATTGGCAGATGATGGTGCAGAGTTCTTAAGTAAGAGCAAGGAACGTATCGAAGAGATGGGCGTAATGTGCGCCGTTCCGTCTTTTGATGTCTTCAACATTGCTAATGATAAGCAAAAACTCATGGAATTGTGCGAACGATATAATTTGTCGCATCCGAAAACTCGTGAACTGAATCCTAATGATTTAAAATCTACTGCTGACTATGTTGGTTTCCCGGCAATGATTAAGCCTAATCTTTCACAAGGAGCAAAAGGAATTGTGAGGGTGGATAACATGTCGGAATTGGAACAAAAGTTTCCTGATATACACAAGCAATTCGGAGCTTGTACTTTGCAGCAATATGTTGACCAGCCTGATTATTACTACAATGTGATGATGTATCGTGACAAACAAGGAAAAATCGTAGGACAGACCATCATAAAGATTAGAAGATTTTTTCCTTTGAAAGGTGGAACTAGCTGTTATAGTGAAACTGTGGAGAATCCTTTCCTCTTGAAAGAATGTGAGGAGGTTCTTAATAAGCTTGGTTGGGTTGGCTTCGCTGACTTTGACGTACTGGAGGATAAACATAGCGGAGAACTTAAAATAATTGAGATTAATCCTCGTGTTCCTTCAAGTTTCCAAGCAGCATTTGCTGCAGGTATGGACTTTGGGCGAATATTCATGGCTGATATATTTAATGAGCCGATGCCAAAATTTGAGTATCAAACAGGCAAACAGGTTAGATGGATGGGATTGGACGTAATGTGGTTTTTGTTCTCTCCTGATAGATTTAAGTTCAAACCGTCATGGTTTAAATTCTTTGGTAAAAATGTTAGCTATCATGATGGGGCTTGGAATGACCCATTACCTATGTTGGCAGGGATGTTCGCTGGCGTAGTTAAGTATTTAAACCCAGATTTTAGAAAAGCAAAATTAAAAGGATAAGAAA
>ULIZ01038613.1_pt1 | contig 18154 bp, 15 predicted proteins | sample 1950601 | NCBI WGS metagenome assembly ULIZ01 (sample SAMEA4835456, study PRJEB28245) | human gut metagenome | biome: gut microbiome; material: fecal sample | place: Denmark | collected 2008 | reverse complement strand
TGTGTGGGCTGTGCATTTACAACACCCTTAGGAAATTCACAGCCGAGATGCTTGCAAGCCTCGGCAGTTATGCATCTGCCCCTCGGTGTTCTGCTGACAAAACCTATCTGCAAAAGATACGGTTCATAGACATCCTCGATTGTTACAGCCTCTTCACCGATTGCCGCCGCAAGTGTTTCAAGTCCGACAGGACCGCCGTTGTAAAAACGAACGATTGCCTCAAGCATTCTTCTGTCGTTGCGGTCAAGACCGAGTTCGTCAATTTCGAGTCTGTCAAGTGCTGTCCTTGCGGTTTCAAGTGTGATGACGCCGTTTGACATAACCTGTGCAAAGTCACGCACACGCTTTAAAAGTCGGTTTGCAATTCGTGGTGTTCCCCTTGAACGGGACGCAATTTCAAGCGCACCGTCATGCTCAATTTTTATTCCGAGGATTCCGGCACTTCTTTCAACAATCTGTGCAAGCTCCTCGGGAGTGTAGAGCTCAAGTCTTAACACCACACCGAAACGGTCACGCAAAGGAGCGGTCAGCTGACCTGCTCTTGTGGTTGCTCCGACAAGTGTAAATTTTGGCAACGGCAGATGATACGAAGCCGCCATCTGACCTTTACCCGTGATGATATCAATTGCAAAGTCCTCCATTGAAGGGTAAAGTATTTCTTCAACGGAACGGCTCAGTCTGTGAATTTCGTCAATAAAAAGCACATCGCCCTCGTTAAGGTTGGTAAGCAATGCCGCAAGGTCGCCCGGCTTTTCAATTGCAGGGCCTGAGGTTATTCTCATTGACACACCGAGTTCATTCGCAATGATTCCCGAAAGAGTTGTTTTACCGAGCCCCGGAGGGCCGTAGAGCAGTACATGGTCAAGGGTTTCGCCTCTGATTTTTGCCGCCTCGATAAAGACCTTGAGGTTTTCCTTTGCCTTTTCCTGTCCTATGTATTCCGAAAGTGTTTTCGGTCGCAGAGGGTTGTCGCTCTCTGCCGTATCTTCGGGAATTTCGGAAGTATCGGTTATTCTGTTTTCAAAATCAAATTCATCCGAGAATTCCATTTTACTCATATGTTACTGTCTTCCCATCTGTTTTAATGTGAGCGAAATAAGCTGTTCAACAGGCAAGGTGCTGTCGAGTGTTGCGAGTACGGGCGAAACATCCGAAGGAGAATAGCCCAAAACTCCGAGTGCCTCGATTGCTTTCGGAACATTTCCCGTTGAAACATTCACGCTGTTCTGTGCCGCCTGTGCAAAGGAACTGTCCTCTTTAGCCGCTTTTGCAAGCTTGTCCTTGAGTTCAAGAACAATTCTCTGTGCAATTTTTTTGCCTATTCCCTGTGCTCTTGTAATTGTTTTGAGGTCATCGGAGGCAATCGCCATTGCAACCTGTTCGGGACTGAGCTCCGACAAAACCGCAAGTCCTGCCTTTGGACCTACACCGCTTACGCTGATGAGGTTTTTAAAGGTTTCAAGCTCTGCCTTTGTTGCAAAGCCGAAAAGGTCAACCGCATCTTCCCTTACATTAAGGTAGGTGTAGAGCGTTACCTCTGTGTTAAGCTTTACGGCTTTGAGTGTGTTCATTGTAGTCTGGCACATATAGCCGACACCGCCGCACTCTACTACCGCCGCATTTGATTCTATTGCAATAAGTTTTCCTCTTACGGAATAAAGCATATTTAAAGTCCCTTTCCGTACATTACTCTTCTGAGCTGTGAGCCTGCCGCCTGTGTGTGACAGATTGCAATTGCAAGTGCGTCACAGGTATCATCGGGTTTCGGAATTTCTTTCAGCTTTAAAAGCCTTGCGGTCATTTCCATAACCTGTGGTTTTTTAGCCTTACCGTATCCCGTTACAGCCGTTTTGACCTGAAGAGGAGTGTACTCAAAGATTGGTATTTTAAGTTTTTGTGCCGCAAGCAGGGTTACTCCCCTTGCCTGAGCAACATTGATAGCCGTTTTCTGATTGGTCTGAAAGTAAAGTTTTTCGATTGCAAGAGCATCGGGGCGACATCTGTTGAGAATAGCATAGGTTTCGTCATAGATATACTCAAGCCGTTTGTTAAAATCAGTTCCGGCAACAGTTTCAATTGCACCGTAACCAAGAGTTTTATATGTATTCGATTGAAAATTGATTGCTCCCCAACCTACAATGGCATATCCGGGATCAATTCCAAACACTACCAAAACAATACCTCCGAAAAAATCCAAAAATGGCATAATAACATAGCTTAAAACATTATAACACACACAACTTTATTTATCAATAAAATTATTCGTTAATCTGCGTATTCCGCTCAAAATGTACATAAGAAACATTGAACGGCTGATTTACTCGGTTTTTTGCGTGTTATCGGCACGGCTGAGCGTGATTTTTGAACCGTTGTATGACAAATCAAGCTTTTTTCCGTGGGGAATATATTCAAAGGTGTAGTTTCGGTAAAGTTTCGGCACAAATATGACAAGCGTTGTATCATCGGCAACATATTTTCCGCAAAGCTCCGCCTTGTCTTTTCCGCTCATCATAATAAGAGACGCATTGTCACCGTCAAACGAAAGGCTTATCTTTCCGCCGCCGTCAAGCTCTGCACTCCAGTCTGTGCAGGTAAGCTCGTTTTGATATTCCGATGTGTCGGCACTGCATGAACATAGCAGAAAACATAAGCAGATTAAAAGCAAAATGACAAATTTCTTCATAAAAACCGCCCTCACAGGTATATGATATTATTACAGATTATTCATGAAATCAGAAAATTAGTACATATACCGTTGACGGCAGAAAACGAAATTTACAGTTTTGTTATAATTCTTGAAAAGCATAATTATTTTGTGTATATTGTATGGTGTGATTTTATGGAAAATTTTAAAAACGAGAACACGGAGGGATTGTTTTGCAACATGAGATAACCGAAAAGCATAATGTTTTTGAAGAAAACGGAGAGGTTATGTGTGCAGGCTGGGCAAGAACGCCTGTTTTTGAATATAACAGCGAACAGAGCAAAACAAGCGGAAAACACAGCGAAAGGGATTGCTATTTCATAAGCAACACAGAGGTTTCGCTCTATCTTTCGGTTGAAAATTTAGGCATGGAATTTGCGGTGAAAATTGCGGTTGCCGACCTTAAAAGAGGCGGTGTGATTTATGATTGTGTTGTAAAGAAATTTGTTTTCAGCAAGAACGAGCTTCCCGAATCGGGCAGTTCGGGAGAGCTTTTGTACACGGACAAAAGGCTTCAGCTGCAATTGACAAACACACCGAACGGAAGATTTTTAAAATGTGATTTTATCGACTTTGGCGGCATAAAAAATCTTTACTTTAACATTAATCTCAAAAAGACGGCGGGCGAAAGTCTTAACGAAATTGCACCGTTTGAGAGAGACAGAAAATATTTTTATCTCAAACGCTTTGTTCCCAAATTTGTCGCAGGCGGAATTATCCGTGTTGGCGGTATGGAATATTCTTTAAACGAAAAAACCACAAACGCTTACTTTGACTGGACACGCTTTTCAAAGCCGAGAAAGCATAATTATCAGAGATTAAGCTCCGACTGCTTTATTGACGGAAAACGCTTTTCCCTCTGTCTTGCAAGCAGAGTCGGTGACAACCGTTACGGCAACGAAAATTGCTTTTTCACAGACGGTCATCTTGTAAAATTGTCGCAGATAAATGTTAAAAGCACAGGCGGAAAGCTTGACAGACCGTGGTACTTTAAGGCGGGATATTCGGCAGTTGACATTACATTCAAGCCGTTCACCGTAAAAGGCGAGGCTATGGCGGCATATATGGACAAAACAACCGTAATTTTCGGCAGACTCTACGGAGAATTAAAGAGAGTTGATATGGATAAGCCGTTAGTCCTCGATAATTCTCAGGCACACATTGTTCTGACGGAATTTTAAAAATAAAATCGGCAAAAATAAACACGGCCATCATTTCAGATAATGAACTGCCGTGTTTTAATTTTATAAAATAAAGTCGGGAAAACAATGTTTTGCATTAATCAAGCTGTGTTCCCGACCGAAATTTTCAATTTTCCGTTTTTAACTATTAATTTGTAAAATTACACTTCCCTGTTCGGGTCTGTGTTTTTCTGCTTAACAGGAGCTTTTGTAGCATCTTTGTCGGTAAATCTTGCAAAGATTGAAAGCGTTGTGAGAAAGCAGATAAGAATGTACAAAAGAAGTGCAATTACAGAAGCAAGGCTGATTGTATAGCTTACCATTGTGATAATTGAAAGCACACCGAGCAGACAGCAGATGATTGAAACGATATTCTTCATATTGCGTTTTTTGTCAAGAGCGCAGAAGAAAAATCCTGCAATCGGAATAATGAAGAAAATCGGCATAAAGAGCGAATACTTAAAAACCGCATCATTTGAACCGCTGAGTCCCCATACAGACATAATATCAAATACGGAATAAGAATGGAGTACATTTTTTTCGTCAATGTACTGGAAATACGGCAACGCACAGAGTACGATTTCAACGAGATAGAGCACGCAAAGTGTGATTCTTAATTTTTTTCTTGTTTTGTTTTCGGGTATTTTGAGCATTTTGTTCCTCCGAGATTTTTTTAAAATCATTTTTAAATCATCAATATGTTACATTGTAACACAAATTATTCAGTTGCACAATAGAAATTTTAGTGTTATAATTACGACTAATGTACACAAAACACTGCATTCGTACATTGCTTTATTCTGTGCAAAAAGGAGATAATATAATGGGATATATAAATGAATCCGTAATTTACAATATTTATCCGCTCGGTTTTTGCGGAGCACCAAAGGAGAATGATTTCAAACAGGAATACAGACTTGACAAAATTTACGGCTGGATTGACCATATGAAGTCAATGTCGGTAAACGCACTTGTTTTCAACCCTGTTTTTGAAAGTTCAAAACACGGCTATGATACTATTGATTATAAAAAAATCGACTGTCGGCTCGGTGATAACGAATCCTTCAAAAAAATTTGCAAAACACTTCACGATAACGGCATCAGAATTATGCTTGACGGCGTTTTTAATCATGTGGGAAGAGATTTCTTTGCTTTCAAAGATGTTCGGCAGAACCGTGAAAATTCAAGATATGCGTCTTGGTTTGAAAATTTAAACTTTTGGAACAACAGTCCTTATAATGACGGTTTCAGCTATGAGGGCTGGGCAGGTTACTACGACCTTGTAAAGCTTAATCTCCACAATGACGAGGTAGTAAACTATCTTCTTGACTGTGCAAGATTTTGGATTGATGAGTTTGATATTGACGGACTTCGCCTTGATGCGGCTGACTGCATTGACATTGAATTTTTCAAGAAATTAAAAAATGTTTGCAAAGAGAAAAAGTCCGATTTCTGGCTCTACGGTGAGATTACCCACGGCGATTACAATCATTGGGCAAATCCCGATGTGCTTGACTCGGTTACAAACTACGAATGCTACAAAGGCATTTATTCAAGCCATAATGACCACAACTATTTTGAAATTGCTCATTCTCTTAACAGACAGTTTGCTAACGGCGGTATTTACAGAAACATCTACACATATAATTTCGTTGATAACCACGATGTAAACCGTGTTGCAAGTATGCTTAAAGACAAAAATCATCTTAACAATGTTTACACGATGATGTATACAATGCCCGGAGTACCGTCAATTTACTACGGAAGTGAATTCGGCATTGAGGGTATGAGAACTGCCTACAGCGATTATGAGCTTCGTCCCTGTCTTGACCTTGATTCCATCCCGAATCCGAACTATGAACTTCTTGAGCATATCAAAAAACTCGGTGTAGTAAGACTTGCACTCGAAGCTCTCAAGTACGGCGATTTTGAAAACATAAATATTCAGAATGAAAAGCTTGTATACAGAAGAAAAACCGACAATCAGACTGTTTTTGTTGCATTCAACCTTACAGACCGTGTTGAAAGAATCGGTTTTGACACAGGCTGCAACGCAAAGCTCACAGATGTTCTCAACGGCAACGAAGTTATTGATGTAAACGGTTACTATGAAATTGAAATGCAGCCGTATCAGTCAAGGATTCTTGTTGTTAATGACGGAAATTTCAGGGTTGATTTCAATGCAGACAATACAGATTGCAGGGCTGCTGAAATTGACGAAGCTCCTGCAAATGAAGAAACTTCAGTTAAAGCTGTTAAAACAGAAAATTGCTGTGAAAGCAATTCGGACAATGCCGAAAATACGACAAAAGAAATCAAGCCGGGTATTTACCTACATTTCAAGGGTGGCGAATATGAGGTTATCAACTTTGCAACCCACAGCGAAACAGGTGAAAAACTTGTAATTTACAGAAATCTCCACAACACAAGTGAAGTGTGGGCAAGACCTGTCGAAATGTTTGCCGAAAAAGTTGATGTTGACGGCAGAAAAACAGACAGATTTACTTTTATAGGTTGACAATAAGCGTAAGCAAATGATTAAAAAGACCGAATATATTTTTTATTCCGGTCTTTTTTTGTGTAAAAATACTGCTTTTTAATCGCGATGACAAGATTTGACTATATTTTTGCAAATAGTGTGTTGAATAAATCACATAATATGATAAAATAGACATATGTTGTGTTATGACTGAATTTTTGTTTTTTTGAGAGTAACTTAGGGGGATTAAATATTATGTTGAGGGATTTAAAGCCAACCGATAATGTAGGTGGTTTCGATGTCAGACCCGGCAACTTTCTTTTAAACGGTGCAACAACCGTTTCCGGCGGTGTAAACTTTACTATTCATTCGGTTTATGCCGTTGAGTGTACATTGCTTTTATTCAGACCTTATGCAAAAATTCCGTATGCAAGGCTTAGATTTCCGGATTCTTACAAAATCGGCAACACCTATTCAATGCTCGTGTTCGGTCTTGATGAGATTGATTTTGAGTATGCATATTCCTTTGACGGTCCGTATGAACCCGAAAAAGGAATTATTTTTGATAAAAAGAAATACATTCTTGACCCATACGCAAAGGCTGTAATCGGTCAGAGCGGCTGGGGTAAAAAACAGGAGCATGAGGGTGTTTATAAGGCAAGAGTTGTAAACAGCGACTATGACTGGGGTAACTGCACTCAGCCGAAGCTTCCGTTTGAAGAGCTTATTATTTATGAATTGCATGTAAGAGGCTTTACTCAGGACGGCTCCTCAGGCGTTAAAAACAAAGGCACATTCGCAGGTATCCGTGAAAAAATCCCCTATCTTAAAGAACTGGGCATCAATGCCGTTGAAATGATGCCTATTTTTGAGTTTGACGAAATGGGCTCATATCGTAATTATGACGATCGTCAGCTCTACGATTACTGGGGCTATAACACCGTATGTTTTTTTGCTCCGAACACAAGCTATGAGAGCGACCACAAGCATCATCACGAAGGCAGAGAGCTTAAACAGCTTGTTCGTGATCTTCACGAAAACGGAATTGAAGTTATCCTTGATGTTGTGTTCAACCACACGGCAGAGGGCAACGAAATGGGACCGTATTTCTCGTTCAAGGGCATTGACAACAACATTTACTATATGCTCACTCCGGACGGAAAGTATTACAATTTCAGCGGTTGCGGCAATGTTCTCAACTGCAATCAGCCGATTGTGCAGCAGTTTATACTTGACTGTCTGCGTTATTGGGTAACAGAATACCGCATTGACGGTTTCCGTTTTGACCTTGCGTCGATTTTGGGGAGAAACGAGGACGGTACTCCTATGGATAAGCCTCCGCTTCTCAAAAGCCTTGCGTTTGATCCGATTCTCGGCGGAGTAAAGCTTATTGCAGAGGCATGGGACGCAGGCGGACTTTATCAGGTCGGCAGTTTTCCGTCATGGAACAGATGGGCTGAATGGAACGGAAGATACCGTGACGACCTCAGAAGATTTCTTAAAGGCGACAGCCATCTTGCATGGGATGCGGCTCAGAGAATTACAGGCTCAAGAGATTTGTATGACCCTACCTACAGAGGCTACAATGCGTCGGTAAACTTTCTTACCTGTCATGACGGATTTACTCTTTATGATATGTATTCATACAACGAAAAGCACAATCTCGAAAACGGCTGGAACAATACTGACGGTGCTAATGACAACAACAGCTGGAACTGCGGAGCCGAGGGTGATACAAATGATTACAATATCAACAAGCTCCGTATCAAAATGATAAAGAATGCTTTTGCAACCCTTATGTGCAGTCAGGGACCTGCTCTTTTCCTTGCAGGTGATGAATTCTGCAACACTCAGTTCGGCAACAACAATGCTTACTGTCAGGACAACATTATCTCATGGCTTGACTGGACAAGAAAAGAAAAGCATAAGGATGTATTTGAATTTTTTAAATATATGATTGCTTTCAGAAAGAGATTCCATATTATTACAGACAGTAGAGGCAAGGCAACATGCAGTTATCCGCCTGTCAGCATCCATTCAAATGTTGCGTGGAGTGCCAAGTATTACGATGATACAAGAATGATTGGCGTTATGTATGCCGGTGTAAGTCTTAAACAACAGGGACTTGACGAGTTTGTTTACTTTGGCGTCAATGCTTATTGGGATTATGTAAATGTTGAGCTTCCCGACCTTCCCGAAGGATACCACTGGAAACTTTATATCAACACAGGCAACGAGCCTCAGGATGTAATCCTTGAGGACAGAAATGTTATTCTCTATGACAGACGAATTAATATGGCAGGCAGAAGTGTCATTGTTGCTGTCGGAGAAAGATTTTAATTATAAGGACAATTTCTTTGTTTAAGAAAACCGCCCCTACACGAAAATGTGTGGGGGCTTCATGTTTTTATATATAATTTCTAAATTCTTTAATAATCGGAAAACAAAAAACAATTTTAGGGGCAAAAACAGGAATCGTTTATGCGAGCGACTCCTGTTTTTTGTATGAAAATATTGAGAAAAAGTTAGTTTAGCTTTACGGTCTGTTACCAAAGCCTCCGCCCATATTGCCGTTGGGCGCTTGACCTCTGCCGTTCGGACCGCCTTGTCCGCCACCGTTAGGAGCTCTGCCCTGAGTGGATTCGCCGTAGATAATATCCGACATTTCAATTGTTGTACTGCTGTCACCTGTTGTAAGTGTGTAGGTTGAGCCTTTTTTGACATCGGGTGTGCTTACAACTACCGAATTATATTCCCGTGACGGAGTGAATGAAACAAGCACATTGCCGTTGCTGTCTTTGAGAACAACCTCACCGCTTGTATTGGTTGCCGTGTTTGAAAGGATTGAACCCTGTGTTGAAGATGAGCCGAAGTTCTGAGTCATTCCGCTCATACCGACCGCAACGATTGTACCGCCCGTAATCTGTGCGTCACCGTTATAATCGAGAGCGCCGTTGCCGTTGTCCGAAGGACCTGTTACAAAGATTTCACCGCCCGATACACAGAGCGAGCCGTTGGAATCAAGACCGTCACCCTTTGCATCAACTGTAATCTTTCCGCCCGAAATTGTGATTTTGGCATCGCTGTCGGCTGAAAAATTATCCTGTGGCATTCCGCCGCCGTAACCGCTTGAATCATTACCGCCTGCGGCATTGAATCCGTCATCGCTTGACGCAACAGAGATTGTACCGCCGCTTACCGTAATTTCTAGTCCCTCAATACCCTCGTAGCTTTCCATTACATTGATTGTACCGCCCGAAATTTTAAGATTGCTGTCGGCATGAATACCGTCATCACCCGTTGCAATTGTAAGATTGCCGTTTGAAATGCTGATATCAGCGTTTGAATGAACAGCGTCATCTGCACAGTCAAGACTGAATGTACCGCCCGAAATTGTGAGATTTCCGCCTGCCTTAATGCCCTTTGCGCTTGCGGTATTGCTGTCTGTGCTTGATGAAGCATCTTCCATTCTGCCGAATTCTTCCTGTTTTTTCTCGGCATTTGATGCACCGCCGCCCGATTTGATTGTTGCGTTGCAATTGAGAATTGTCATGTATGCCGACGCATCCATTCCGTCGCCATCACTTGTGATTCTGAAAGTGCCTCCTGCAATATATATGAATCCGAGTGAGGTATCATCGACATTTTCGCTGTGAATACCGTCCTTGTCGGAATTGAGCGTGAATGTACCCGATGCAATTCTCACGCTGTCCTTGCCGTCAAGAGCGTGTGAACTTGATGTAATCGAATATGTACCGCTTGTGATTTTTAAATCGTCCTTTGACACAATGCCGTGTCCGCAGTTTGTTGTGATTTCAAGACTGCCGTTGCCGTTGAGAGTAATATCATCTTTTGAGAAAATTACCGCATCAACATTGTTGTCACCGTCTGCCGTGAATTTCTTATTGTTTGTAAGAACATTTTTACTGCTTTCGGCAAGAGTGATAAACAGCTTGTCGGTCTGCTTTACATAAATCGGCGCGCCTGTGTTTGAATTGATTGTCACTCCGTCAAGGATAAGACGGATTTTTTCGCTTTTGTCTCCGTCAATAATAATCTGACCGTCAGAGAGCGTACCCGAAACGATGTATGTTCCCTCCTCGCTTACGGTTATCGTGTTGCCGTCAATCTTAACGCTTTTAAGACTGCTTGTGCTTGCATTGTCTGAAAGTGTAATCGTTTCGCATTCCGATTCGTCATATCCGATTTCCTTGTCCCTTGCCGTGAACATTTCATCATCGGTTGATGAATCGTCTGCATTTGATGAAGTTGAACTTGATGATATTTTTACTGTTGCCTCATCTGCTGTCTGTGTGTCGGAATTTGAACAGCCTGCAAAAGTTGCAGTTACAAATGCCGAAAGCAATACAGCCGAGATAATTTTTTTAAAGCTCATTAACAGTCGCCTCCTGTGCCGAGAGCATAATTTCAAGGTTGCCGTTTCTGCATCTTAACGCATCAATAAACTCCTTTTCAAGGCTTGGATTTCTGAGTGTGACATGATAAGTCAGCTTGAACATACTGCCCATATTGGTGGTTTTTGCGGAAAGCATCTTGTAATTTGTTGTGTATTTTTTAAGAAGATCGTCAAACATATTTGTGTAGTCGAGATCCTCGGGAATTGTGATTCTCAGCGACCTTGATTTTGATAAACCGATATTTGTAAGATTGCAGATAAGAAACGCAACTCCTAAAATGAGGGCAAATACTACTGCAAATCCGAGATATCCCATACCGGCAACAAGACCTGTACCCATTGCCATAAAGATTGAACAGATTTCCTTTGCACTTCCGGGTACCGAACGAAAACGAACAAGACTGAATGCGCCTGCAACGGCTACACCGGCTCCGATATTACCGTTAACCATCATAATTACAACGCAGACAATTGACGGCAGAAGTGCAAGAGTTGTCACAAAGCTTTTTGTGCATTGGTTCTTGTAGGAATAGACGAACGCAAGAAAAATTCCGATTGCAAGTGAAACTCCCACGCATAATACAAACATCGGAACAGAAATTACGCTCTGCGTTGTCGAATCAAATACTCCTGAAAATAAATTATTAAGCATAGTGCTTTTCCTCCTTGAGTGATCTTGCAAAAATGGTTTTGTAGGCTGTGCCGTACTTTGAAAAAGATGTTTTGTAGATGTGATTTTCGCTTAAAAACATTGTCAGCCACATTGGAATTGCCGCCGCAGTTTTGACCTCAAGCAGAACTTGATTTTTCTTCAAAATCGGTTCGCCGTAAACTCCTTTGCAAAGTGAAAGGTCGTAATCTCTCCACAAAATGTTGCGATCAAAGGTCATTCTGAAATCGCTGTCTGTTTTTGAAAAGAATGCCTCTCGCTCATATGAGAGATAAACCGTAGGTTTCGGATTGTTGTAGAAGTCGAGAAAATAATCAATTTCACGGGTAATCTGCGTATCCTTAACAGGGTTTCTTTCACAGAGAAATTTCATTGCATCCTGTTCGCTCATCCCGATTCTGCGTTTATAGACAACCGACTTGTACTTCTTTTTTAATTCCGCAAATACGGTTGAATCATTTTTCGGAGTGCCGTAACTGCGAAGTCTGAGTTTTTCTTTGTAGACAGGCTTTTCAATTGAATGTCTGATGAGAAGATAATCGGGTGTGTCAAAATAGAGATTGCATATTGTGCTTTTTCCGAATTCATCCCCCTGCATATATTTTTTCATAAGCTCTTTGAGCTGAATGTACTGCTGTGTTGTCAGCATAAATTTAAGTTCGTAACGCTTGAATATATTTTTAACGCCCATTGTAAGACCTCCCTGTCTTTACTGTGGCTATATAATAATTTACAAACTTTAAATGAAATTTAAAAAAAGCAGAAATCCCGAATTTTTTCAGAATTTCTGCTTTAAATAAATAATATGAAGTTTTATTTCTGTTGTAGAATTATCTTTCTCTAAGCAACACACTTAAATCCGTTTTTTCAGAACGTTTTACTGCCCAAATGCTGACGATTGCAAGTACAATCAAATAAATCACGAGGAACAGCAGTATATAAACAGCCGAAACATTCACGGTCATTTCCATCATTGTATTGCCCACAAGATTCATAAGATACGGATTTATAAGTAATATGTCGAGTAATACAGTCAAAATTGTACCGACTGCAATTGATATTATTCCGATAAGGAAATATTCCGCAAATATTATATAGAAAAGTTGATTAGACTTGTAACCGAGTGAGCGATACAAAGCAAGTTCTTCACTTCGTCTGCTTATGTTGCTCTTGACGAACATATACTGTCCCGCAATTACGAACAATGCAAAAAATACAATTGAACCTATAATAATTATGAGTGCGATATTGTATGACTGAGAATCAAAGTTCAAGTCCATTGTATACGGTTCGCAATATGAGGAAACCTTGGATTGTACACTTTCAAGATTTTTTGCATCATCAATGAGAATTTTATAAGCCTTATCGGAAGTTATTGAAGTCGAACCTTTGGCATTTGCAATAACTTCATTATTGAACTCAATCAAACTGTTGCGTGGAATAAGAATTTGATTGCCTGTAAAAATCGGGTCAGATGTGTTATACACTCCGACAATTTTAAGCTTATGTTCCCTGCCCGATTCATCAGCGAAAACAAGATTTTTGCCCACAAGCGTTTTGCCGTCAATTTTATTGATTCGTTGACTTTCGCTGTTAAAATCCTTTAAAACTTCGGGAACAACTGCAACATTTTCTTCATTCTCTTTGAAAGCTCTTCCGCTTGTTATTTTAAGGTTATACCCCTCGTGGACATAACTTAGTGTGTAAGCTGAAAACAGCACTCCTGAAGTTTCCGACACATCAAGTTCGGCAGGCACGTTATAAACACTCGTTATGTGTTCAATGCTTTTTATGCTTAAAATTGTATCGTCAATTTCATTTTTAGGAGTATTTTCGTTTATCTCAAAATTCAACTCTCTGTTAAGAATATGATTATTTATGTTTTGGTCAATATTATTTTTCAGCGGCATAACCGCTCCTGCCGACACAAGAACGAGAATGGTTGCAATAACCATAAAGCAACAAAAAAATATTGTTGCACCTTTTCGTGAAAGAATTGAGGCTTTAACAAGCATACCGAGTTTTTTATTTTTCATTTTAATTTTCCTCTAAAATGCCGTCTTTCATAACGCAAATTCTGTCTGCAAAATCAGTTACGGCATCATTATGGCTGACAACAAGAACGCCCTTGCCAAGCTCTGTAAGTTTTTTCAACTCTTCAAAAATCATACGTTCGTTTTTGCTGTCAAGGTTGCCTGTAGGTTCATCGGCAAGGATAAAGTCGGGATTATTGGCAAGTGCTCTTGCTATGGCGGTTCTCTGCTGTTCACCGCCTGAAAGTTCCCTCGGATAGTGATCAATGCGGTGTGTAAGACCGACTTTCTGCACAAGCAATTCGGCAGTTTCTTTCATTTCGGCTCTGTTTTTGAAATGGTCGTTTATGAGCATTGGAACCATTATATTTTCAAAAACTTTGAGATGCGGATTGAGATGAAATGCCTGAAAGACAAATCCGAGTGAATTCATTCTTGTGTCGGCAAGTTCGTTTTTGCCTAGTGACGACACATCTTTGCCGTTAATCAAAATCTGACCTGAGGTGCAGTTGTCAAGCAAACCTGCCATTTGGAGCAGAGTGCTTTTTCCGCTGCCCGACTGTCCCATAACAGCCACAAATTCGCCCTCTGACAATGTAAACGATACATTATCCACGGCGGTTACTTTGTTATTGTATATTTTAGAAACATTTTTTAATTCTATTGATTTCATTATTTCACCCTCAAAAATTATTCATTCATTGCGTCTTTGGGCTGAATTTTATTCAGCTTGCGTAATGCTATGAGCTGACATATCAGCGGAACTATTGTCACTATCAAAAACGAAATTGCAAGCAAAATTCCGAAAGTTCCCCAATTGATAATGTACAGACGGTCGATGAAATTTCTGTTTGCAAAGAAAAAATTTGAAACAGCCGTAACTATAATCGAAATAATTGTTCCAACCGCAAATCCGGTAAATGTAACCCTAAGCTGTTCGCAGTAAAGGCAGGCAAATATCTGACTGTTTTTATAACCTATCGCTTTGAGCAAGCCTATATCGGATTTACGAAGTGAAAGTGCGTTTACTGTTGATTGTATAATCATAATCACAGAAAGCAACACTGTAGAAATAATAAGAAATACGCTTGCAAAGCTGAATATATTTGAAGCGTTTACTATGCTGTCCTGTATTCCGAGTTCGGAGTCATCGGCACAGCATACATTCATATCGGTGAGTGCGTTATATACCGATTCAATATTTTCAAAATCATCAACAACAACATAGTGAGTCCTCAGCGATAAATCACTCCACCACTTGCCGACAGTGGTTTTGTTATCTTTTGAATATCCGCCTTTTGTCAGTGCGTCATCTAATATTTTCGTAGCTGTTTCCTCTGAAATATAAATCGAATCATAATAGCCTGTTTCGGTCGGTGACAGATAATAAGTACCCACCACCTTTAATTTATATTCAATTGCAGGCAATTCAAATGAACCGCTTTCTGATGAACCATCAATATTATAAGGTTGAATTAGCATATTATTAATCGCTTTTACGGTTATCGTTTTTCCTATAAGACTTTCCCCGTCAATATAATCAGGCTTTTTATTTTCATTCTCAACCTCAAAAGGATAAAAATCACTCGGGACTACACAGCTTAACACAGGGGATTCATCAAGAGTTTTTCCTGCAATAACACTGCGTTTTTCATTTTTAAACAATGACCAAATATTTAAATAATTATTTTTCTCTTGATCAATCATTTTTTGTAAGTTCTCATCCGAGGACTGAACAATATTAAAAGCTTCATTTCTGATTCCTTCAAGAGGAAAAATATCAACTACATGCTCAGTATTTTTAATACTTTCTATAACATTATCGTCAAGTTTGCTTAACCAAGGGTCAACCTCAAGTGTTCTTGCACGATAATCCTCTTTATACTCATTTACAGCTTTTGTGACGGTAATTGAAAATGCCGAAATCAAGGTTATTGATATTACAAGCAATGCGGAAACAATTTTTATTCCCTTTTCATTTTTATTTATCTTGGCATTTGCTTTTGCAAGAAAATTCACATTCGTTAATTTCATTATCAAACTCCAAATATATGTTTTATGTTTTATATTGTATTTTAATTATAATTTCTGTTTCATTAATTTTCAATATAGATATAGCATTTATTACACTTTTATTACATTTTATAGCAGAACTTTGTTATTTCGGAGAATTTTGTCACAAAAAAACACAAAGTACTGTTAAAATACTTTGTGTTCTTAAATATTATTTTAAAGAATTAAAATACAACTGTTATTTCTAACGAATTGCCGTCGGGGCTTTTGGCGTGGATTTTGGCTTTATGGGCGGTGGCTACGGCTTTGGCGATTGAAAGGCCTATGCCGCTGCCGCCTGTTTCGCTGTTTCGGGAAGAATCGGAACGGTAAAATCTTTCAAAGAGGATATCGTGATTGCCTTTTTCAAGTGCTGTTGTCGAGTTTTTGACGGTCAGTTTTTTGTGTCCCAACTCCTCAACAAGCGACACGGAGATATTTCCGTTATCTGTGCTGTACTTCACCGCATTGTCAACGAGAACGGATACAAGCTCTCTGATTGTCATTTCGTTTCCCCTCAGCAAAATTTCGTTCTGCACATTTATATCAAGCGTTTTACCGCTGTTCCTTGCTACTGCCGAAAAGCTGTCAGCCGTTTCAAGGACTGCGTCCGAAAGTGAAAATTCGGTCATTTCAAGCTTGCCCTGATTTTCGTCCATTCGGGCAAGGAAAACGAGTTTTTGCGTTAAAGACGACAATCTTTTAATCTGATTGCGTATGCTCTGCGTCCACTCGCTTTCAGCCCCTGTCATTTCAAGAACCTCCGTGTTCGCCTCAATAATCGTGAGCGGTGTTTTTATTTCGTGGCTTGCGTCCGTAATGAACCGTTTTTGCTTTTCATAGCTTTCGGCAAACGGCTTGACTGCGATTTTCGAGAAAATCAATACAAGTGCAAACACAACGAGTATGCCTGCAATGCTGATCAGTATGCTGATTACAAGAAATGACCAAAATGACGAAAGCTCCCTTGAACAGTCAAGAAATATATACAGCGTACCGTTTGACTTTGGCACGGCTTTGTATCGGTAGTTTCCGTAAAAACCGCTGTCGGAATTTTTGGCATAAAGATATGCTGCATATTCGGACGCCTCCGATGTGGTTATGGCGGCTATTTTGCCCGTATCAACTGTTGTAACATTTCCGCTTTCGCCTATTGTTACCGTAAAATATCTGGTTTCAAACGGTGCTTCGGGCGACATTTTACCTCCGCCCCTCATACCGCCATTCTTGGGCGGCTGACCGTTTTTCGGAAAAGTTCCGTTGTTGCCCTCTATGAGGGACAATCGGCTGTCGGCTTTGTTGACAACATCAATATAGCTGAATGTGTTGATGAATCCTACGGTCAGCACAAGCACACCTATAAGTGAGCACATTGCAATTGCGATGAATTTTCTTCTCAGGGATTTAATCATTTTTAGCCTCCAGAGAATAGCCCATATTTCTTGCCGCCTTTATCTGGACATTCGCACCGACTTTGGCAAGCTTTTTTCGGAGATATGATATGTAAACCCACACAACATTCTGCTCTGTATCGGAATCGAACCCCCAGATTTTCTCCATAAACCTGTCGGGCGAAATAATCTGCCTCGGATTTGACATAAACATTTCAAGCATCTGATACTCCTTGTTGGCAAGTCTTATACTCGCCTTATCGGAGAAAAGCTCACAGGTCGAGCGGTTGAGGGTTATATTTTCAAATGTAAGATTAGGCGATTCGGTTTCGGATTTTCTGCGTGTAACGGCTCTGATTCGTGCAATAAGTTCCTTTGCGACAAACGGCTTTGTAACATAATCGTCAGCACCGCTGTCGAGTCCGAAAACCCTGTCATCAATTTCACTTTTTGCCGTAAGCATGATAACCGGCAGGTCAAGCCCCTCATGACGGATTCCTTTCAAAACTGAAATTCCGTCAAGCAACGGCATCATTATGTCGAGAATTGCACAATCATAGTCACCGCCGAGAAGATAATCAAGCGCATCTTTTCCGTTATAAACAGCGTCAACCGAATATCCGTTATGCTTTAAAATTGCCGTGAGAGCCTTTGAAAGCTCTTTTTCATCCTCTGCAAGTAAAAGTCGCATTTGGTAACCTCCCGAAAGTTTTCTTATTCTATTATATATTTCGAACCTTAAACAAGACTTAAATGTTTCTGTCAATAAAAGTATACAAAGCTTTTTAATCCCTGTCAAATTGCATAAATAAAAAGTTTATTCCTTGAAATATCGGTGAAAAGTTTGTATAATTAAAGCAACAGTATTTTTAAGGAGAATATTTATGCAAAGAGAAAATTTTAAGTCGAGAACAGGTTTTCTCCTTGTAAGTGCAGGCTGTGCGATTGGCATAGGCAATGTCTGGCGCTTTCCGTATGTTACGGGCGAAAACGGCGGCGGATTGTTCGTGCTTTTTTATCTTGCATTTCTTGTGCTTATGGGAATTCCCGTTCTGACAATGGAGCTTGCAGTCGGCAGAGCAAGCAGAAAAAGTGCCGTATTAAGCTATAAAACACTTGAAAAGCCAAAGAGCAAATGGCACATTCACGGTTGGCTGTGTATGATAGGCTGTTACCTTTTGATGATGTTTTACACGCCTGTTTCGGGTTGGATGTTAGATTACTTCT